>VTLG01014452.1_pt1 | contig 60148 bp, 90 predicted proteins | sample 4694571 | NCBI WGS metagenome assembly VTLG01 (sample SAMN12604809, study PRJNA352737) | marine metagenome | biome: ENVO:00000447; feature: ENVO:00000209|ENVO:00000569|ENVO:01000036; material: ENVO:00002151; isolation source: viral sequences binned using virsorter ...
GCGTCCTTGGACATCATATCAATCTTCGCGGTCAGGATCTCGCGTCTATCAATGTAGAGTCCACCTGCCTTGCCTCGATGGACCTCCGCTGTGATCGCCGCGGATATCTGTCCTTGGTCCTTGGCTTCTTCCCGTAGGTCGTGGAGCGTGGACAAGTGGTTCTCTAGGGAAATCGCATCTCTCTCGGAGGCTGAAATTTCCAACTCTATGAGGTAGTTTCGTACAACTGGGTTATGATTTAGTAGAACACTTCCTTGTGTCTTGGCACCCTTTCGATCTTTGGTGTACCCTGCTTTAATCGCCGCTTCCGTAGCGGTTTGTCCTTTTAAATATTCCTTACAGAATTTCTTCTGCTTGGAGTTGAGTGGTTGCCATGTCTTACCGTTGGTATCCACATAAGCTTTACCATCTTCTGTCGGAACAAGTGAGGTGTATTTCAGCTGCTTCATTCTGGTTCCCCGTTTCTAATAGAAGTTATTACATTCTAATATAAATATTATCATATTAATACTTTTTCTCATGCCCTCTAGGTAATCCTACCATAGTTTCTAATATACTAATAGAATTCTATTACTTTTGCTCTCAACCTCTTTCCACTGTCCTCGAGACTTGTAGAGTAAATCTATTACTCTATTAGTGATATTAGTAGTTTTCGTTATTTTTTTCCAAAAACTTTTTTAATTTCTAAAACAACAATACTAATATCCTAATAATCCATTTTTCGCCGTAATAACTAAAAAACCCCCATCAGATCGCTCCGATGGGGGTAAGGGAAAACCTTTGTTTGTTATCTACCAGTTTTTCATGATTCATCTCCCATTGCTTCGGCATGTTGTTCATGTGTTTCAGCCAGTGCTTTATCATCCTCCATGTGTGCTAGTACTAATGAAGCGTAATGAAGTCGTCTCACGCTATCTAAGTATCCGTTAAACGGTCTGAAGTCAATGTGTCTGCGGTGCTTTTCCTCTAGGTATGGCGGTGCTTGCCTCCCGTACACCCGTTCCATGTCCTCTGGCAATCCGCCCATTCGAGTATTCTCATACGCTTGAATGACTCGAGCAACTTCCTTTACTCGCGGATCGGTCGTTATAAATGGATCGTTTGTTACATGTACATAACTCATAGTGCACCTCCCGTCCGAAAATTTTCTAGTTTAATGTACTCAGTCGGGGCACTCGCAAACTCGCAACCGTTCGAGCTTAAACTAATAAACTTATCTTTTCCGTCAAAAGCTACTCGTATGATATTATAACCGTTGGCTGGATAACTCATATACGCTGAGCTATATACTGTATGCCAATCATTGGAAGGTAAAACTGTTTCTTCATCTTTTTCGGTGAGATGTGTTTCTGGACAGTACCACTGTATCAAGTTGTGGTCTGCTAACAGGTTTTCTATGATACTAAGAACTCGTTTCAGCTCTGGTCCTACCTCTGTTCTCTCTCTAATAGCCCAAATAATGTGGTCTTTGTGAACTATTTCGTACCCGTCTTTGAATTGTCTTTTTTGAGTTTCGATGGCACTATCCTCTGGTTGGTTAATAAGATTAATCTTAGTTATTGTCATACTGCCTCCCCATAGCGTATGCTATTATGTAAGTAACAAATTGGTGGACCGTCCATCGTTTCCGCCATAGTCAAGATCGAGTGTTTGTATGGTACTCTGTCGATCTTAATAATGAAGTAATTCGTTTGTTCGGTGTGTTCTCCGTCGGTGGAGTTAAAAGGTATCGTACCGCCTACCTTTACTATCGGAAATGCTGTCTTATGAACAGCTAAGTCTTTATCGTACATATCTTTCCCCTTTTGATTAAAGTTTAATTCTAAACGACATACTGTTTGCGCTGTATTTAGCCAAATCATCTTGTTCCCAATCCACTACTATATATAAATATTCATCTATGGTAGCTATCGCTATATCTATGTTTAAGAATTTCGATAAAGTGAAGTAATCACACTTTTGAGAAAATTCTCGTAATATCGGATCTCCCATAATGTTTCTTGGAGTCCAACCTCTTTGCCATGAAAGTTTAGTTTTTCCATCTAACGGTTCGCCTAATGGAGTCCATTCCATATCTTGCAAGATTTGCATATACTCACCCATTTCCCTTTCTCCCTTTCTATCTTTCTAGTTAAAATCCCGCTAAACGCGGGGTTATATATAAAGGTATATTATAACCCGCGCGGTAAGCGATTAAAAGCAGTATTCGACCGTTACGACGGCGGAGGCGATTATAAACGAAATATATCGAACTCTCCGGGAACTTCTACGCTTTCTACAAGTGTAGTGCTCCCTTCCCAATTATTTATAATAGGGTCGGTCGACGTATTCTGTTTCATAGTGAAATCGTTAAGTGTGTTCTGCCATATTGTTTCGTATGACTGTATAATTGCTCGAACTACATTTTCTTCGTTCGCACAAGTGCAGATTTCTAGTATCTCTCCTTGTTTTGTTTCTATACATAATCGCATTTCTTTCTCCTTTCTATCTTTCTAATAAAAATCGCGTTTTACCGCGCCCTATATAAAGGTTAATTATACGCGGGATTTTACCCGATTAAAAGCAGTATTGGACGGCTAGAACGCGCAAGCGATTAATCTACAGAAATCCTAGTTAGCTCGTATAAGAATGTTTCGGTGTATTCTTCTTCCGAATACATAGTGGCATGGTATATATGTTCGTCCTGCATCCACATATATACTGTTATTGTCTTAATCCCATCGCGGAGAGGATAAGATTGTGCGATCTCGCTCACTTTATGAACTTTTGCACCTAACTTTTCCAACTCTTCTATAAGTTCGATAGAGTCGAGCTCTGCAAAACTATGATCGAATTGTAGTCTTTCGTCTTTATAGTTATCACCGTTATGTATATAAAATATCTTTCTTTTTACGTTCATATTGCCTCCACTTTGGTTATGTCCATCCAATCGAAACCGTCTCTGGGTGAAAAGTATCTATTGCCTTGTTCATCGACCGCTATTATCTCAGTATGTCGTCCTACCCATCCACCTAGATAGTGATTGTTCGGATCGGATAAGCTGTCTATTATTTCTTCACACTCTTTCAATGTATGCTTATCTGGTAGTGCGGTATATTTCCCATCTTTTTCATAGACATCACTCGGTTTAGGATAAATTCTTAATTTGTAGAGTTTACTCATACTTTACTCCTTGTACACTTTCTATGGCGGAATAAGAAACACTGGTATTCGACTTCTCTAATCATATGGGCTACATATACCCAATCATCATCTTCCATCGTATAAATATACATTCCGACTGGTCCCATCGCACCGTGAACATCTCCCGCATATATCTCTTTGTTTTTGGATACATACTCCGAGATATCTCTCGACCAACCGTCTATCACTTCATCTACAACACAGGCAATATCGCTCAAATCATCCGTTGCCTGTTGTATGTGATCGTCAAGGGTAGAGTCCCACGTAAGTCTATCTGCTAAATCAAATCTAATAGTTTTCATACTGCCTCCCCTGTATTTGTTATTCTTCTAGGAGTTCTAATAGTGTATCCCGTGCCCCCCATGTAACTAAAATGCACATAGTTCCAATCGGCATCTCTCTCGTAGGTCACGTGCACTGTACTCTCCTCGCTAACTGCAGGAGAGTCGTCTTCGTTTCTACATAACTCGGTGTACTGCCCGAGTTCCTTTGTGTGTTCAATCATGGACTCTTCACAGTCAACGATTGGTTGGTCTGTTCCAGTACTGATTTCTATGTTAGTATGCCCTGTTTTAGTAAAGAATCTTTCTTTCATTTCGCGTACCTCATAATTGAATTCCATACTACCCAGTGACCTGTATCGTTCTGGTAAAAGCTAGTAATCGTATAGTAATGGTGATCGCTTTCTACTTGGCTTACTTCGACTTTTGGACTTTCAACTGCAGTCGTAAGTTCTACGATCGCGTGGTCGATTCCGCCACCTATATTTTCTATGGTGTATCGGTCTTCATTCAAAAAGACTTTTTCTAACTCTGCTACGTTAAACATTTCTTTCCCCTTTCTAGTTTTGATTAACTTTATAAATGTAACAAGCACAGTGGCTGTCTGCATGTATTCCAGTCATTCGCATAACTCCTTCATAGTTATAAATAACTATAAAATCTTGGTCTGGCTCGCCAACATCTTCCATAAGACATATCACGGAGATCTGTCCTTCCGACTGTGTAAAGTTCGCTAACTCCTCATCCCTGCCTGTAATTATTTTGTTATAGTCCGCGATAAAGTGATCGTTCTCATCGAACTTTCCATACTCTTCACATGCATCGTGGGCTGTAGCTAACTCTTTAATAAAGTCGTGATTCAAATACCTCACCGAAGTCGTATAGTTATAATTAGCTATTGCTTTACTCCTATCAGTCTTTATTTCTTTATCAAATAGCAACTCACCGTTTTTAGCGTATTGTACTGCGTTCAGGTTTAATACTCTTTCCATTTCTTTCTCCTTTCTAGTTTAATTAAAAATCGCGTATAGCTAACGCGCGTACCCTTATTATAGCGTAGAAAGTAAACGACTAAAAGCAGTATACGAAAACGCAAGCGAGCAAAAGATTATTCGTCTCGCTCCCTCATTAGTTTCTTAAACTCGCGGTCTCGCGCTTCTTCGCTCATGTACCATTTTTTCTCTTCAGAGAATTCGGTACGGTAGTGTACACCGTATGGGAATGGATCATCCCATCGTCTAAGTTTGTATATTTCACAATCGCTTTTCTGCTCAAGTAATTGTTTTTGCAGGAGTTCTTCATTGTAGAGTGCGTACATCATATCATCGTTTTCGCTCATCAGACACCTCCTCCGTAAGTTATATCATCAGCATTAAAATATATTTGGTCAGCATCTGTCGGAACATCAAACATTTCACATATTTGTTGCCACATTTTAATATCTCCGAAATCATCTAAATATAATGCGTGTTGTTTTTCTTGTTGATCAACTTCACAATTTTTACTTAGTTTGCTCATCAGTAATACCCCGCCATTTGCATTCCGGGTTCGTCAAAGAATGCACTTATGCTTACGTCTGGAAACTTTTCGCGTAGAGCAAATATAATTGGTTCCGGTGGCGACCATGCGGTATCGAATGTATAAATAACATAGTCATCCTCTTCTTCAGTTATTACCTCATTATAACTGTTCCATTTAGTCCCCCATTTATTCAAAGACCAATCGTACCAGTTATCTGCCCCGTGAAGTTTGCGTAAACGTCTGTTTTGGAACGAATCTTCGGTGTGTTTATAAGTTACCTTACCTAAGATCTCTTTTGGCATTGGTATAATGTTATTAAAATCAAAAATACTTTCTTCGCTTTTCAAGAACTTTTTAACTATTTTGACATCTTCCGCTTCACCGTGTATCTCGATACGGTTGCTACAATGGTTTGGCATTTTATTCTCCTTTGGTTTTTTGCCAATGTGCGATTAGAACTCTAAGTGCATTTACTTTAGTGACTTTCATGTGAGTCATTTCTTCAATTTGTTTTTGAACTTTAGCAAGATCATCAAAAACTTTTTGACTGTTTTCTGAAGTACCTAAATTGATTACCGTGTGTCTCAGTTTCATAATTTGAACTCCTCGCCTGTAGTTATATATTTTGGCATTTTATTCTCCTTTCTTTAATCGCAAGTATCACAAAAAAGTATATCTAATCGTGCAGGTATGACTTTCTCTTGGTTACATTTATCACAACAGCGTCCTTCTTTTACTGGGAGAGCATTATGTCCATCGTCCCAGTATGTCTCACCGTTGTCCGTTTTCTGTGGTTTAATTTTCTTACCACAAATGACACACATTTTAAGTACGTCACCCATTAGGCAACCTCCTTTGCGTCTTTGTATATTCGATCTAGAAACTGTTTGTCGGTCATGCGAGTAGCGTTAGTAAAAAGTCCTATGTGTCGTTTAATATTTTCAGGTGAAACAACTGTAAAGATATGTCTGTCTTTTTCCTCGTTGTACACATAACTGCCGACTCCCGTCAGTTTACATCTGGCATAGAAGTCTTTCCAGTTGTCCTCGGTTATATTTCCCATGCCTAGAGGTATGGTCGCCCAAATCAATGTTTGAGTTAGCGTGTTTAATGTTTTGTTGTCAGGACGACCTTTTTGTGGATCTGCAATCCATAAGTCTTTGTAATCCTTGACATCTTCTACATCCCAATCTAATGACATTCCCTTCTCCTTTCTAATTAGTTTGTATTATTACCCTTATATAATAGCTAAGAAAATACCCGAATAAAAGCAGTTACCGATTGTGCCCCCAATTATCATCTTTTAACCATTCCTCAGCCTGATCCCAATCTGCGTTGAGTCCCTCCACTTCATCTATTTCTTCCCAGACTTTATCAATACAATCTTTAATCTTATGCCCCTCTTTATGATCAAAAATATAATCAGGTAAAGCATAATCTAATTCACTCATAGCTTTTCTTAAAGGTGATACAATCTTATCCTCTCCGCTACTTGAGTATGTCAATGACTTGAGCTGTCTGAGAACATTGCTCCAATAGTTTCTCGCCCATGCACTGATGTTCGTTTTGTTAAGTATATTAATTACAGCTTGTTTACTCATGATGTATTCTCCTTTAAAAGGTGAGGCAATTTGTACTATTTCCGGCAGTTGGATGTAATCAGGTCTATAAAAGTAACACCTTGACAGCTCATACACTGCTAACTTCACTGTCCATCCTCAACAAATAGTGGGAAATATTTAATCAGACTCCCGTAGCTGGAACCCTTCCGTATGACCTTCGTCTGAACCTCTAAAAACATTACGCTACTATTCGCTTAGTTTTCCACGCTTCAGTAGCATACTCGGCTAAAGTTTTCTTAGGAGTGAAAAACTTATCGCGTTCAACTGGCAATCCGAATGGTGGAAATTTGATGCCCGTCAACTCTTTAAAACTTATTGTTCCTAGTTCTGGATACCCTACTCCTAAATCACAAAGACCATACATAATATCGTCTTTAATCGTTGTTATTAACCACGTTCCACCGCCTGTGGGATTAAACAACTTCAAATACGGTTTATCCTTTTCAGGATTGCCTGTATTTTTGTCTAGCTTTTGTTGGATCTCTTTAGTTATTAATTTTTGTTTCACTACTTTCTCCTTTCTGGTTGTCGTACTCGTTATTTACTAAGAATTTATTTTCTGTTATTTTAGTAACAAAACCTCTTTTTAATGCTTCTTTTAAGAGTTCATCTTCGTCAAACTCAAAACCTAAACAAGGTGCTTGGTTTAACCAAAGTTCTTCTTTCGTGAAGACTATTCTCTCTTCTTTTTCCACCATCCCTTTCTCCTTTCTGGTTATTACTTAGTACCCTTATATAGTACTTACCTTTTTTACGAAAGTAAAGCAGTATTGCATTACGCCTTGATGTTTTTAACACAATTATTACGGCTTTCTGACGCCAAAGTAGAAGCAATAAGAACACAAGCTATTTCTTTTCTCGCGAACTTAGGAAGTCGTTTTGCTCGCATAATGATACGTTTAACATCTTCATCTGTTCGTTCTCTACCTGTCATCAGAAATCTCCTTTAGTTTGCGAATTAAAAAATCTTTATTCTTCTTTAGATAGTTCTCTTTGCTGAGAATATCTGTTTCTTTGTATAATTCTTTTTCATCAATATATCTTTGATACATTCGGTCTTGAAAAATTTCCCATTGGCTACGTTTATCTTTCCAAATCTTTTGCTGATACGCCATTACTCCTCCTATCGAATTCTTCTTTAGAAACTCGCTTATCGTTGTAATAATATTTCCAACCGTCCTCGATAATATCTTCTACTATACGGTTAGGATCTTTTTCTCCCTTTATTAATTCGTCTATGTAGAGTTGTACAAGTTGAGCTAATTCTTTTCTTGTAATAAGTCTGGAGCTGACTTTATTGTCGTAGATATCAGCTAAGTGTTTACGCTGTTCGTCATCTAGTTCTATTTGCATATTGGTTTTCATAGCTACTCCTAATTAAAAATGTGGCTTGTCATCTCCGACCTATTTTAATGACTAACTTAGCTTACCTTCATGCGAGCGATCAACCTCAACGAGTCTGTAAGTACCACAAAACAAAAAAAGGTGAGAGGTCCAGTGGTGTAGGCATAACTTTGTCTATTTTCAACCACCAACATTAAGCCCCCTTATGCATGCCTCGAGGCACCTCTCTCTAAAAAGCTGATTGTAGTCGTGGTGCCACTGCTTGTTATCATCCCACTTAACTCGAGTTTTTGCGGCGAATCTACAATCAACTCTCTAAAAAATAGAATCGGTCTCAATTATGTTTTTATGGTGTCTTGCTTATTAAGACCGATCCTTTTAAAAAGTCGGGGGAACTATGCTCATTAACAGTATATCTCAATAGTCGCGACCTGTTCAGGCTTTTTAGATTACACACGCTAACCTGTCATTGCTTTTGGTGTAACCCCCTATTCTTACAAGAATTCGTGCTACTCTTTTTTACACTGAGTTGTAGCCTCTCAGGGCTTGATTTTAAGACTGGTTCCAATCCTGTCCTTCATGTTTTGAGTCATCTCCGGTGTGGTTCCCAATTGAACATTAAACACGCATGATAACTCTGGTACCACATTTTAAACCTATTCCAGCTTTGGTTTTACGAGATAAACTGGAAAACTCGTATCTCATCCTACAGCTTGGCGAAGTAACCTTCTTCAACCAAACGTTTCTGGTAGAAACGGAAAATCCTAAGTGGATCTTGTCTGGTTGTAAGGTTGCCTTCCTTAACGGCTAACGCAACTAAGTCCTGTGCTGTGAAGCTGTCTTGATTTAAATCAGACTTCTTCGCATCGTTAACAGTCTCAATTAACGCTTCCATTTGTGGAGTTTTGCACTCCGAACCTTTGCCAGTGTACTTGTATTTCGACCGTATTGAACCTTTGGTCGCTGTTACTGGTTTAGGCACTGAAGGTGTCTTCGCCTTTGTTTTAACAGGCTTGACAATTCTTTTCGCTGTTGCTTTCACAACTGGCGGTCTCTTTGCAGAGGGTGTAACTGTTATGGTTTGCATAACTTTCTCCTTTCTGGTTTAAAATCGCCCTACCCCTGTGGCAGAACATACTAATAATATACCTAACCGCGTTACGAAAGTAAAGCAGTATTAGAGTATTTTCATCCTTGGTCAACATAAGAACGTGTTGGACCGCAGAGAAACCTATTCGCATCATCGACAGCTTCCCAAAGATGCTTAGTTCCTTGTCTTTTCGGTATATCTTCCTCAACTTGTGTAACTAATGCATTGAGCAGAGTAACTACTTCCTCGTATTGTTTAATAACTTTGTCTACTCGGATCGCCATACTCGTACTCCTGACACTTCGTCTTCTAAACGATATCTCAAAGTGTATTTCCACTCAGGCTCTTGTTTCTTGCCAAAGTTTCTACAAGATTGAGATATTCTGTTTTTCATACGTTTGCTGTCATCACCTTCTTCCATAGGAATAAATAAGGAATATCCTACCTCCATCATTCCCCAAGGATATTTACTAGCTCTATTACGCATATCTTCTGGTAATGGAACATTAGTGTCTATTTTGAAGCTAGATTCTTCAGGCTCTGGTTTGTGCACGGGATCGTGTATTCGCTCTGGTGGTCTCATTAGTGCACCCCCTCTTTTGTGAATTTAGCTATACCTCTCCGTTCTAAAAGATTTTTCCAAAACATGGCAACTAAACCCATATCTTCTGTTCCAGAAAGTTCTTGACAGCCCTGATTTTGCATGGCATCTGCCACCGTCTGAGCCAGTTCAGTGTTACCTGACTCATGTAGTGCGATCCATATCAAGCTCAAGACATCGTGATGTATAAAATATTGGTGTGGATTTTCTTCTGACATTACGCTACCTCTGCATATTTAACAGCTAAATCAAGTGCTTTGCTCTTACGGTTTGCTGCTGCTCCAAACCATGCACTATGTAATGCGTTACCTTCTGATTGAGACTCACGCAAATGGTCTTCAACATAAGTAACCGCGTTTAATGCTCCCCACCAAGTACCTCTGGCAGATTTGAGCTGTGATCCGGGTGATTGCTCTAGAGCATCAACCACAAGTTTTGGAAACTTGTTAAAGTTATCAATAAGTGGTTCTTGCATACCTATAACTTCACCTTTCTCACGAAGTTCACGCTGTTTCCTGTATTCGTCAAGCATGACAGGCTGATATATCTCACCTACATACTCAAGAACGTCAGAATGTTTAGCTTTCTTCTTAGATAATAGCGTGGAGGCTTCTCTAAACTCTGCCATACGTTCTGCAGATAACCCTAATGCTTCCTCTGCCGCTTGAATCACGTCATCTCCGAACTCTTTAACGTGTGGCATACGAAATGAAGCCGTTCCACCTTGCTGTAAAGCAAATGTAAGCGTGTTATTGCAAACAACTCGTATTGGAGTTAGCTTTATGGTCATGGATCTGCCAACAATGTGCGGTTGGTTTATTAATAAGTAACCTTTAATTTGGTCGCCACCTGCAAGATCAAAATCATCTGCTATTTTAGCTAACCCCCAAATTTCGCCACCGTCTTTAAGACTGCCTGCAGTCTCCATAGCCATGTGACCCGCTTCTGTAAAACGCTTAAAGAACTTGAATACGTCTTCATTTTGGATAGGGATGTAATCCTTACCGCAGTGTGAAAGTATTCTGTTATCTGTATCGCGTACTATGTGGAATGTATTAGGTGCTTGTATAATACTAACATCCTCGCTCCACTCTGGTGCGTCTAGCGTATAACTTGGTCTTTTACTAACTGACCAGTCAAGCTGTGCTGCAACCAGCATTTCCTCTGGCGTTAGATTGGGATCAACTTCAACACCTAATCCGTGCCAAGGTTTATCACCTGTCCAAGCCATTGTTTCTACTTGATGTGCCATACATATTCTCCTTTCTTCTTTGTATGTTGTTAATCACGGTAGCCGTTTAGCTACCTTATAAATAGTACTTACTTTTTTTACGAAAGTAAAGCAGTATTTAGAGCACCCCAGTCGTAAGGAATAGTTAGAGTAAGCAGAGCTTTAGATTTATAACCACCGTCTACGAGCTCTTGGATTCCTGTTAAACCATCTACATGGTAGAGCTTAATCTCATCATTTTTACGAGCCATTACAAAGACTTGTCCACCATGCGAAGCACGTTTAGCTAACCAAGCGATTTGCATTGGTCGTAGAGTGAGCTTATTGCCCGAGTGAATCTCTTTTAATTCCACCCAGAACTCTTTACCTTTGGCACAACCATTTACGTCAGGAACTCCTGCTCCGGTCATGCCTGTCTCAATACGCTGTAGATGCATGTCGGGTAAGTTCTTTCGCATCAACAGCCATAAATTCTTTTCTTTCGCCATTTAATCAGTAGGTATTGGATATTCTCTAGTCATTCCGTGTTTTTCTCTATAATTCCTTTTTATCATTCTATTATATAAATCTTTTTTGATATGTTCTGGAGTATTCCTATTTAAACTACGTATCGCTATTTTTACAACCTCTGGATCTTCATAACTTGTGAAATTATAGTCATAATTGAAAAAATTCATATCTTCTATCTTTTGTAAAATTTCAGCAGGTATGCTTTTAGTTTCTAATGATCCTGTGTAATGTCTTTGTTCGTAAGTGGCTTTGTCGTTATGACAGTGTCCATCACCAAAATCCATTTTATAAGACTCTTGTTGCCACAGTTGACTACATTCGGAACTACAAAACCTTCGTTGTTTTCCGCTCAAGTAATCTTCACAAATTTCGCATGTATATACTTTTTTAACCATATAATAAATATACAACTAAAAAAGGCGAAAGTAAAGCAGTATTAGATTAGTTCCAACTCCACCCAGTATGCGGTGCTGTTTTATTGTTGTCTGCAGCAACTTTTATGTCTTGAGTCTCTAACCAAGTCTTATACCCTCTCCTAGCTTCTCCCATCGTTGCATATAACTCTTTGTATTCTAACCATTTATTCCGAGCAACGTCTACTCCAACGTAGTATTCTCCTTCTCCTAATTTGCATCGAGTAATGATCTGCCAAACTCGTTGCTTGGTGATGTCGTGTTGTTCCCCTATTTGCTGTAGAGTAGAGTGACCTCTTCTCCACTGTTCGTACATCTCTTTATACTTAATAGAGTTTTGTTTTGCTTTTTCTTGAGAGATACCTTTCATTTTTTAATCTCCTTTGTTTCTCCCCATGAGGGTCCTAATTCTGTATCAACCAGTAGAGGTACTGTTAGCTTTACGCAGTTTTCCATTATCTCCACTACTTTCTTTGCTTGTAGAGTGTCTTTAACCGAAACGTCTACTTCATCGTGTACTTGTAAGTGAGGAACTATGCCTTCGTCCCACAGTCCAAGCATAGCTAACTTAGTCATGTCAGCCGCAGATCCTTGAATCAATCTGTTTAATGCTTTATATGTGTATGATCTTTTTAAACTATCTCCGTACCTCTGTTTTGCTTCCTCAAAAGGTAGAGGAGTTGTTCTCTTATAACGATCCTCCCATAGATTAAAACGGCAATGTCTGCCAGCAAACGTCTTTATGTATCCTCTATCTATGGCAACCCTAGCACACTGGTCTTGTAGAGCGCGTATAAAAGGAACTTTAGCGTGGTACTTCTGGAATAGGTTTTCCGCCTCCATATCGTCTAATCCTAGCTCCTTAATAAGCTTTTCCTTACCCATCCCATAGCTAAGCCCCAGATTAATCGTTTTAGCTTGTTTACGCGGTATATTAGCCATATCCGCCACTATCTGATGGAAGTCTGCGTTCTTCTCCGTATACTCCGCTACAGCGTCTTTAGCTCCCGCTAATTGCATCTGACTGGCATAATGTACAGTAAGTCTAGGTTCTTGTTGAGAATAATCGAATACTCCCCACTGGCAACCGTCTTCTGGAATAAACAAAGATCGAATCAAATTACCTATCTCAGGATCACGTGCAGGAACTTGTTGTAGGTTTGGGTTACTGTAACTGAATCGACCACTGACCGTGCCCCCACGATCGTTACGCATAGGATGGGCTTCTGCGTGTATTCTACCGTTAAAACAATGTTCCTTAATCATCTTATCAATAAAGGTCGTTCTTGCCTTATTAAGCTTCCTTGCTCGTATAATAAGTTGCGGTAGTTCATGTTCATGCGACTCTAGCCAATCTTTCTGGAAACTAGCCATACCTTTCTCTGTCTTAGGATACCATAGGCTGTTCTTATCGAAAATCTTCTGTAAAGAAGCATTAGCCCAAAGTTTGACCTCACTACCATACTTACGCTTTATTTCTACCTGTATCTTTTGTTCTTCTACAGAAAGCTTTTTACTTATTGTGTCTGCCTTCTCTTCATCTACCCTAACCCCTCGCCAACGCATCTCTAAAAGTAAAGGGATTAATCTTTGTTCTGTCTGTAAAATAGAATTCAGGTTTTGTTCATTAATCTCTGTTTTTAATTTATCCCAGAGTTTTAATGTTAATACTGCATCTTGCTCACCATAAGGTCCAACGTATTTGGAAGGGAGTTTATACATCTGTGACTTAGGATTAATACCAAAGGCGAGTGCAGCATCTTGTAATAAAGATTCATCTTTCTTCTCGTCACAGTATGCCTCTCCTAGATTATCCAAAGAATATGAATAACGATTCTCGTTAAGTAGAGGGGCGGCGATAATGGTATCGAGTATTTTACCCTTCACCTCAACCCCTTCTCTCCTCAACCAACCTACATCGTAGAGTGCGTTATGAAATATAACATCTCGTGAAGTAGAGGATAGAGTATTCTTTAACCAACGCAAAACAACTTCTTCGTCCAGATTGCCTCCGCCCTCATGACGTATGGGAAAATAACCGCTCCAATCTTTAGTAGCGATACCTATCCCCACAACATATCCTCTGCCTGTAGCCCATCCCGGACCACAGGTCATTAAGTGAGGATCATAAGTTTCTAAGTCTACAGCAATAGTCTCTCGCTCAGAAAACTGAGGAAAAACGTCTGGAATAGACCAACTGCTCTCTGGAGCAAAAATTGGTTGTTGCATTATTTTTTCTTAGACTTTTTTCTCTTAGCTTTTTTCTTTTTCCTTGTTGGAGCTTTACCACCTACCCATGCTTCATTCACATTAGGAGTAGATTTATCGTCTTTCACATAACGACCTTTCTTGGTTCTAGCTCTCTTGGCTTTAGTTTTGCTAAGTTCCATTTCAACAGGTTTAAATCCTTTCTTAGGTTCAAACTTATCTAATTCAACTTGAGCTTCTTGCATAGCTTCATCTAAAACTTTATCTTTCTCAGATTTACCACCAAATATACTTTTTAACGCTGTCCAAAATCCCATTTAAAATTCTCCTTCTTCATCTTCATCTTCATCTTCTGGTTCAACTTCCATTAATCGAGGAGGGTGATCCTCGCCATACACTAATTCGTTCTCTACTAAGATTAAATATCTTCGTAAATCCCGAATATCATCCAAAAGACCTTCGTCTCCTGCATAAACGTCTCCCGCCTCAAAAATATCCCAATTATGTTGAGATGTTTGATTTTCGATACGGTCAAACTTACGCGCTAACATCATAAATGCACCTATACCTCCACGACGTTTCCATGAATCGCCATAAGAGTCTTCGGCTTTCTTTAAAGTGTTTATATCTTCTTGCGCAATGTTTTTCATATTTTCCCACTTAGTCATCTCTACTTTCTCCTTTATTTTCAAAATTTTCTTTTCGTTTTAGTAGCCATTCTTTACAAGCAATTCTCCAGTCGGTAGCTACAATATACTCAACCTCTGCTAACGCTTTGTCATACTCTTTTCTCTTATGTGCCCAGTAAGCGCACAGCATAGGGTGACCAATACTTTTAAATGCAAAGTTTTTCCACCCATTAGAAATAGTCATATTTCTAGATTCAAAATCCATAAAGTCATTTAATTCAGAATTAAAAGTTTCTATATCTGTGGTTATTAATGGGAAATAAATATCCTCGTTATCATATAGATTTCTTTTAACGTCTGCATAAAATGGATCTATGGTCAGATGCTTTAATCTATCCCAAAGTTCGTTTTGATAAACATGGAAACTATCGCTTATCTGTCTGTAATGTCCTATGTCTACTCCTATCGCTGAAGCCATATACTCTTGTAACATAGACATATGAACAGCATTAGCTCCGTATGTTCCCCAGACCATATCATTAGATCGACAACAAACTGTCATATTTAATCTGTTATCTCTTATCTTGAAATAAATATGAGTATTGCAAGGTACGTCTTTGCCTTTACGGTTCAGGTCTCCTTCCACATCCCACATTTGAAGTACAGCACGTCTATCATCAGGGTTTTCTTTTAACATATCTATAATAGGTTGTAGTTGGTCTTGTTGAAAATAACTTCTCCACCGCCAACCATAGGCTCCCCACAATATATTACCGTCATCAGAAAAGTTTTCCATTGTCTTAACAAAATACTTAACTGTCTTTAAATCATTATCACCGTTTAACATCCATAACCCTTCTATAAAATGGAAGAAAGGATTACAATCTCTCTCAGGTATTAGACATACTCTTTCCCAAGGTTTTTCGAACACAGTTGTTACAGGGTGTATTGCTTCGTAGGTAGTTCCATTACGGCTCTCTTGTGTCCTGTAATTAACTTGACCTTTAAATAAATCAATGCCTTTTAGTAGAGCGTCGTTTACGTTTCTTGCTGGGATCACATTCATAGTTCTTCTCTATACTCCCTCATTATTTCTTCCATTAGAAATCGTATCTGTGCTTCTGTGAGTAGTGGTAGTTTTCTTTTAACGAAAGTTACTGCCGCTTTTTCACTAGCAGGCACTTTCAAGAAAAATGCCACCTCTAGGAATTGTGTATAAAAAATATCAACAGAGTCTATGAAATCTTTTATAAGAATTAATTCATCCTCTGTCCTTTCTTCTTGTTCTATTGCTAAATCGCTCATTTTTGACATACTTTTATTCCTTCTTCCACTAATGGAAGATTCTTATTGTATTTGTAAATAGACCTTGTTCTTCCTTCTCCCTTAAATATCCTAGAGTATTTATCGAATTCACAAAGTCCTCCTTCTATTTCACGCATTTCATAAGGTAAATCTTTTCGATTAAACCAAATCTTGTAATCTTCAGTGACTACTTTATATAAGTCATTCATCTCTTTATTCCAATCATGACTTTTTCTGCAAAACTCCAACTCACGACCAGTTAGTCGATTGAGTCCTCGCATCGCTCCGGGACCAGCATTAGCCCAAGTTAATCTATCTTCTGCGTTTTGCAATAGATAAGTGTGGCTTAAATCTGTAACTACTTCGTATGCCATAAATGGACCCATGTAAGGGTACTTCAAAATAAGCTCCCATGTCTTTTCTAAAGAAGATTCTTTCTTTACCCAGTATTCACCTAACGTATCTATGATGTAGTTACGGTCTTGCCACATATGAGAAATACATTCGGCAACTCCTGTTACTTTATTCATACGATTAGGACTTTTGATAATATATGCTCCTGTTATCCATTTAGGCTGTTTAGTAATTTCTTCGATAGCTTTCTTCCTATCCCAGTTCAGAAGTAAATCGTGTTCTATTAGAGTTTTACCTGTTTCTATTAAATTAAACCACCGAAAGATAACCGTAGCCATAATAACACTGGGTTTATCCTGTAATGGATCTCTAATGTGTTTAACAAACCATCGAGTAGTCCTATCATCTTCACGGAAAACTTGACAGAATTTAAACTCCTGAAGAATAGGATCATCAGTCCATGGCGGAGGTAGCTTATGTATTTCCTTATTAACTCGGATGTTCTCTCGTTCCTTTTGCCAATAGATGTAACGCTCTAGTTCTTCTGGAAGAAATTGAGTCACTACTTTTTCCTTAGTATCCACGCACAGTTATTAGCGTATTCAGGGTATGGTGCTGCTGCCACCACTCTCAAAAATTGCCTCCCATATCTTTGTTCTAACATCTCAAACTGTTCCGTAGACCATGTCTTAGGGTATTTCGTGACGTTAGTTAATGTTGGTATTCCATCAACATTTGGCTCTATTTGCTCTTTCATAGCCCTCTTTAGATTAGGCAACTGAATAAACGTACCTGTAACTGCTTCTATATAAAAGTTTCTCTCAAGTTCGTCTTTAAGTTCCTGAAACCCCCACTCATAAATATGATCTTCTGGTAGTTTATCGTTAGAGCCGTCATGATTAGGAGTTGATACATAACCTAGAGCATTCGGTCTCATCACCCTTGCTACATCGTCTAACCATGCAGGAACAAACTCCCTTCCCATGTGTTCAATAACTTCAGTAGACCAGAAGAAATCTATACTCTCATCAGCTATGTCAAAAACAGGATCTACAGTTAAGTCTTGTATCCTTATTTCTCCGTTGAAATTTTTAAACCAAGTAGAGTCTTTTAATTCACCACCTGCGTTAGACCAAAACGGATTTTCTAATTCACAAGCTGGATCAATATCATAGCCAAGATATGAGCTAATAATGTCTGACTTTTTTACCACATACGCTTTATATAAGTTCCTTAACGTCCAACACTCACCACAACCTACTTCAAACGTGTCTAGTGGTCTACCTAACTGTTTTGCTTCTCCTATACACATAGAAGCTATTTTATCAAAGCGACTCATATGAGCTATCTCATCTGGTCGCCAGTTTGCTAATACTCCCGCACTAGCTATATCCATACGGGTATTTTTACTGTCGTTTTCATTAACAGTTAATTTTCTTCTTATTGATGACATAATTTCTCCTCATCTTCTATTGACATATAATAATCATCTATGGCTTGAGCTTCATCTACCCACTGCTCTTTGTTCATAATATTCTCCTTTCTGCGTAAACATATACGCTATATTATCCTTTACTTTTAGTTCCAAAGTAAAGAAGTTTTTATAATTGATAGCAGCGTGTTGTTTTGGGCTCAATTAGAAATAAATTTTCTTTAGTTCTAGTTATCCCCACATAAAACACGCGGTTCTCATCGTCTGGGTTTTCTTGATAGTTTTTATAAACCCTTGTGGTTATATCAGTTAACAAGACAACATTGTCAGCTTCCCCACCTTTAGCAGCATGGATAGTCGACAAACGTATTCGAGGTTGCTTTGTTATCTTCTCTCCTCTACGAAGCATTGCTCTTATGTAACTAATCTCTTTTGGACTTAATAAAGTAAAAACATCGTACCAAAGTCCTTGCGGAAGGTCTGGAAAGTAATACTTTAAATCCTTATACTTTAAAACTGTTGTTGCATCTACTTGGTCTAGTTTCTTAGGGTTTTTAACCTTTATGTATTTTAAAATATTTGCACATTCAGGAACAGAGATTGCGGTTCCTTTGGAAAGTCTCTCCCAATGTATAACCGCTCTAACTTTCTTTTCTGGTATACTTGCCCGTCCTTTTATTTCAAAAAACCACCCTTCATTTCTACAGTATTCATCAACCGCTTCTAATAAATAATTTGTTCTGGCTAATACTAACCACTCCCCTTCTTCCATGTTTATTAATTCTATTGAAGGCTCCCAACGTACAAGACCTTGCTCTTTTCTGGGAGTCCATTCTTTATGAATTCTTGACCTTACTTGTCTAATACATCCATTAGCTACTTTATGTACAGCAGCAGGAACTCGATAAGACTTCTTTAGCACCATAGCATCTTTAGAATTATTTATTAAATAATCAACGTCTGCTCCCGCCCATTTATAGATAGCTTGGTCGTCATCCCCCGCAACATAGATACGAGTTGACTTCTCTGCTAATTTTCTAACCACTGACCACTGTAAAGGGGACAAGTCTTGAGCCTCGTCTACAAACATAACATCTAGCTTGGGTATATCTCCTTGTTTTATAAACATTTGTAGCATATCGGTGTAGTCTATTAACAATCTATCTTCTTTAAATAAACGCAACCCTCTAGCAAATCGCTCTAATTCAAACCATCCCACTGCGTCATCAACCTCGTGCCATTGTTCCTTTAACGGTACGTCACGCATTCGAGCTAAGTTTTCTATAAACGCTAAACGATCATCATGAGTCATGCCAAATAAATGACCGTCTTCCGATGTTGTTTTCCCTGTTAAACGTAGATTAAGTTTCTCGTTAAGGTCAATAATATCAGAACGATCTATAACGCTTTCTCGAGTTAGTCCTAGTTGTCTAAACGCTAATGAATGTAGAGTCCTAAAGAACGGTAGTTCCTTATCCTTTACCTTAAACCGTTGTATAGCCCTTTCCTTGCCTTCTTTTACCGCCTTCTTAGTGAAAGTAAAAAACCCTATACGCTCTGGTCTAGTTCCGTTTTCCATTTCATCTTCAATTAGTCCTAACAAGGTACTGGTCTTTCCAGTTCCGGGAGGTCCAAGGATTACTTGAGTGTGTGCGGGTAGTGTCACAAACCACTCCTAAAAGTTAAACTAACTCGTTGTCGACACCCTATTAAAGGAGGTACTGAATGTGTGCTTTTCATTTGAGAATGACCATCGAACATATACACATCACCGTCTTCCGCTAAAAACTGTGTAGTTTCTGGTTCTCCTTTATTATCTAAATTTATTCGACTTGTATTAGTGTGTGCTTTTACAGGTGTATCATAATTATTCCATTCAAAAACCCTAGTTCCTCCGAAGGATATACCGAGAACTACGTCTTGTAGAGTAGGAATAGTGTCGGAGTGATGAGGAACACTATCATCTCCTGTTTCATATAAACCACATAAACAAAAAGTAAACTCAATAGGTTTGTTCATTATTTCTGAAGCCCATTCTTCTGCTTTAGTTTTTATTTGTTCCATGTCTTTAGTCCACGGCTCAGGCTTATATAACTTTCCTGCATAGTTAAATTCAGAAGTTCCATATCCTTTTGTTAATCTACCGTACACTGCCTTTCCATTAAAATGACGAATAGTAGGTCTATCCCATTGTTTTATATTAGGATTTTCACCTTTAAACACTCCTTTAGCAAAAACTTTCATAATAAATTATCGTTAAAATCTGGTAAATCGTGTGGTTCATCTTGAGTTTTAAATTCTTCTATAAACCAAACGTTAACTCCTCTGCCTTTGATATTGAAAAAATGAGGTTCGCCATGTAATTGTTTAAGTTTAGAAGTTAGTTTATTTCTTTGATATTCCTTGAAATTATTCCTATGTAAATGCTCCATTAAATCCCCTAATCTGAAATACGTTTTACCGTTATCTGTCCAAGGTTTATGTAGCAATAGTTCATCACGTTCTCTAGCAGGTCTTTCCGTACAAAAGTTCTCTAATAATTCTAAGAAATGTCCCTCAGTAGAGGATTCTTTTGGCACTTCTACGATAGTTAAAGCATCTAACAACTGTTGTATTATTTGTCGCCATACGTTTTCTTTAACTTTCGGTGGTATTTTATTCAATGCATCCATACACTTACGTTGAAATCTGTTTTGATTTAATAGATCATCGGTTTCTAATTCTAATCTCCCGCCTTCCACGTCTAAGAACCAAATAGGGGGATCACTATCTTGTTTAGTCAGGTTACTAAATAATGGTGTTCCTCCGTTTGCTCCTATACCATACTTACGAGTTCTACATAAAGGACTGTTACAATGGCTTGCTATGGGTTGATCATTACAACGATAGAAATAGTCTTTTCGTTGCAACTGCTTGCCTATAGTCAATACTTCTTGTGCTCCTAGTGGCGGTTGCATATACTGAATGTTGTTTTCTTCTAATCTTTTTTCCCAATCATCTGGAAATTTCTTTCTAAGAAAAACTCCAACGTTAAATAAACCTGAGTTTCGAGTTCCTTTAGGAAAACCCTGTACTACTAAGTGTTGTAAACAAGGAGGTGACTGGTCTAACCACTCTATCTTTTCATTTAAAGGACTTGCCTCTAATCTTTCTAATGTTTCTGGCTTTAGAGTTATCTCTAATGCGTAATCTAAAAATTCTTGCGGAGTTAGTGCTTCTCCGTCTTTACCGTAGGCATAGCGTGTGGAGTTATCTCCACCGAAGTACGGCATATTTAAGGTGCTTCCTCTGTCCCCACGTTCTAACAAAAGTTGAGTTTGTTTAGGGAATATCTCAGCGTTACCGTATCCAATAGATGCGGCAATCTGACGTAGTTTTCTTTGTAGCATAGAAGCGGAGATAGACTCATCTATAAAGAGGTACACATGAGCCCCTCCGCTCTTACTACGGCAAACAACTAAAGGTAATTTTTGTTTAGCGATTCTCTTAGCTAACGATTTTAGGTCTAACTGATATTCGTCAACGTCTATTGCTCCCCAAACACAGTTATTGTGTTCATCTATGGGTACAATACCTACGCTTTGCTTACCAGACAGATGCCCTTGCCACAACTCTAAAAGGTCTTTATCAGTAAGTTCTTTAGAAATGGTAATATTTTTACCATTCGCCTTACCGTCTTCTCTTAGATCATTGCTTGCGGTAAATGTCCCATAAGCTTTACGCAGTCCTGCAAAACGCTTAGCAAAATCCTCTGCTAACGACATATAAACTCTCCAAAGCTATTAAAATGGGGCGTTGTCGTTATCAGGTTCTTTTTGTGCGTCGTCTCTTTGCTGTTCTTCTTTTACTTGAACTTCTCCAGACCTCGCGGCACTCATAAAATCTCTAGCCATCATAGCCACAGACATTTCAGTAGCTCCTTCTTGGTTAATCGAATAACCGTTCCAACTACCTTTGTCATTAGACTGTGTGGTTGTAGATAATCTATAAGTATAAGCGAACATAGGTGCTTGCACAGATTCTCCTTTAGAATTCTGAACTCTAGCCATTCTCAGCATACTGAGCCACTTCCTAGATACACCTAATTGTGTAGAAGTAAACGCTAATACTGCTTGCTGAGGCTCTGGATCCAGAACTAACACGAAATACTGTGCTGTTTCTACTATTTCATTTCCTGACTTAGTGTAGTATCGTCTAGATTCATCTCTAGTACACTCTGACAGTATAGAAATATCATGATTGGGATTAATCAAACCCCCGCCTTTCTCTCTAGGAATCCATTCAATATATTTCTTGTTATAAGCACAAGGGATAATGGAAACTCCTTTTTTACCGTCATAATAGGCATTAGTAACCGTATTATACAGATCTCCTGCACTTGCACCATCTACATAATTACCGTGTTGCTTTTGTAGTTGTGGTGATAATGGTTGTAGAACTCTAATAAAGGGGATCGCAAAATCCTCAGTAGTAGTGTCCTCTAACCCCGTGCCTCCGGACAATAAATTGTCATCGAAGGTGCTGACAGCTGATGCTTTCTTTTCAGCTAATTCAGTTTTTTCATTCGCCATAATAATTAACCTCTCTTTATGGTTGCTCTAGTACCTATATAGATACCAAAGGGTTCTGTTGGAATATCGTTACCTGAAGTAAGTTGCTCTCTTACAAAAGCTTTTAACGTACTTGGGTGAACACTTTGACGTACTTCCGGTGACAATCCTCTAGCTTTAAGATTTGAAACAGTTTCATTAACTATCCCACTTTCTCCACGTCCGAATTTAAGCATTACTTCATTCTTTATTAAACCTTCGTGTCCATTAGATATTAACCATTGATACGCTTGCTCTTGGTTTGCCTTAGAAATGTGGGCACTATAAAATTCTGATATAGAAATTTTCTCCCCACTGCTAAGAACTATTTCAGTAAGTCCCGCTTGTTGCATAGCGTCTGGTAGTTCTTGTTCCGTAGTCAAACGAAGTTCTTCTTTTTTAGCTTTAACAGCACCTTCAAGCTCGGCTAATTCATTAGCAAGCTTTAACTGTTTAATAGCTAAATTAGAAACGGTTGAAATCTCACTGTTAGAAGCAGTATTAGACCAAGAGTCTACAGCTCCTTCTCCCGTGAGGTCTTCAAATGTTGGTTTCTCACTCATTTATTTCTCCTTTCTGATGTAGATCAATATCGACAGGATAATAAAGCCCTTCCTGTCTATCCCATTTAAGGATACTATACCGACCTCGATTATAATATGCAGCTATCGAACAGGCTACGCCAATAGCGGCGGGATCACCAATCAATAATAAGTAATCTTCATCCTTGTAGTCTTTTAGAATACTTTTCATTCTGCGGACCGAAGGAGCAGCACTTAACATGATTTGTGTGTTAGAGGGTAGTAAAACTTGGAACTCTCCGTATTGGCGAGCCGAAGCAATATTACGCCCCTGAACTTCTTGCACAACATAAACTGTCAATCTTGTTCTCCTTTCTTATTTCTTATTTCTTTTAGTAACCTTTAAATAATATATGCGAATTACGTCAAAGTAAAGCGTATTATTTTATTAATACTTTTAAGAAATAAAATTTTAATATAAAAATATTTCGAAAACTACTAATATCGGTAATAAACTAATAGATTTTTAACGAAAAGCAATGTTTTAGAAGGATACAGTCTATTAGTTTTCAAAGAAAATCTATTAGAAACTCCTAATTCTATTAGAGGGCATGAGGAATTCTTTTATTTTGAGCTTAATATTTATAGTTTTGTAATATATAATGGGGTTTAGAAATTAGAAAGGTTACTATGAAATATAAGTTCAAAACACAGCCATACGAGCATCAGCTCGAAGCGTTAAAAAGGTCTTGGAACAAGAAAGAATACGCTTACTTTATGGAAATGGGTACGGGTAAGTCTAAGGTACTCATAGACAATATAGCGATTTTATATGATCGAGGGGGAATAAATGCCGCAGTTATTGTAGCACCGAAAGGTGTGTATAGAAACTGGTCAGAGAAAGAGATACCAATACATATGCCAGAGCACGTTGAAACACGAATAGCTGTGTGGAATCCCGCACCTAATAAGAAACAGAAAAAGACACTAACTGATCTTTTTGAAGTCGATGCGGATTTAAAGATATTAGTTATTAATGTTGATGCGTTTAGTACCAAAAAGGGAGTAACCTTTGTGCAGAAATTTATCTTAGCACATAGTGTTTTAATAGCCGTTGATGAATCAACTACAATTAAAAACCCTAAAGCACAACGCACTAAGAACTTATTAAAACTTGCTATCAACAGTAAGTATAAAAGAATATTAACAGGGTTCCCTGTCACTCAGTCCCCTTTAGACTTATACAGTCAATGTGCTTTTCTATCAAAGAACCTGTTAGGGTTCACTTCTTTCTATTCTTTTCAGAACCGTTATGCAGAACTATTCAACAGGCGCATGGGACAACGTACCTTTAGACAAGTGACGGGTTATCAGAATCTAGGAGAATTAACTACAAAGCTGTCTGATTTTTCTTACAGGGTATTAAAGAAAGAATGTTTAGACTTGCCTGATAAAGTTTATCAAAAAAGGGAAGTTACATTAAGTCCTGAACAAAAGAAAGTGTATAAAGAATTAAAAGATTACGCGGTGGCGGAACTGGAATCTCACGAGTTAGTCAGTGTAACAACTGTATTAACTCAAATTTTAAGATTACATCAGGTTGTTTGCGGTTTCGTTAAGAACGATAGCGGCGAAGAAGTTGAGATTAAAAACAATCGCTTAGATGAACTTGTTAATGTTCTATCTGAGGTACAGGGTAAAACAATTATCTGGGCGAATTACCGTTATGATATTAAACGTATATTAAATACTCTACATAATATCGTAGGGGTTGATGCTGTTGCTAGTTATTATGGTGATACTCCTGATGAAGAACGTCAAAAGGTAATCACTAAGTTTCAAGATCCAAATTCAGATTTACAGTATCTAGTTAGTAACGTACAAACAGGCGGATACGGTATCACTTTGACACAAGCCAGTAATGTTATCTATTACTCTAATAATTATGACTTGGAGAAAAGACTACAGTCCGAGGATCGTGCTCATCGAATAGGTCAAACAAATAAGGTTACTTATATAGACCTAGTAGCGAAAGGTACAGTTGATGAAAAGATTGTAAAAGCGTTGCGTAATAAACTTGATTTAGCGCAAGAAGTTCTAGGTGACGAGAAATGGAAAGACTGGATTAGCTAAACCTGTTGGCAAGAGCTTGCATTCCCCTAGAAAACTCAGCTTGTTCTATTCTTTTTAATTCAGGATTGATCGCTCCACCGTTAGCATATCTTTTCTTTTTCATATAACCTCCGTTAGCTAAATCTCTATCAGACAGAGTTCTACCTTGCTGACCTATATCTCTATCAGACAGAGTTCTACCTTGCTGACCCCCTAACATTTTTAAATGAAAAGCTAAATCTTTATCAGTTATTTCTCTACCTTCTTGACTGTTAGCGGCTGCTGCTAAGCGAGCTAATTCAAGTAAAGAATCTTTATAAGACAGAGTTCTACCTTCTGGACTGTTAGCGGCTGCTAAGCGAGCTAATTCTTCCATAGCTGTAACATCACCAGAAGTGTCTTTATAAGGTCCTAATATGCCCATTTTTGTATTTTGTAAGCTATCCATTATCATTTGTTTTAATACATCTGTATCAGATATAGTTCCTCCATCTTGTCTATACAGATAAGCACCGTCTTTAGCCATTATGGGAGCTTCCATCGCTCCTTGACCACCTTGAGGAGGAGCTCCTGCTCCCTGTACAAGCATTGCTTTAGCCGTATCTAAAATAGCAACAGCAGCGTTTATATCGCCTTGTGCTCTTTCTACAACTGTTTCTGCGAGCATTGCCGCATCACCTTCTACGGACATAGAGTCATCCATCGCTCCTTGACCACCTTGTTGCGCTGCCATTAGTTCAGCTACAGGATCAACTCCACCCATTTGTGGATCCATCATTGGACCTTGTGGAGGAGGAGCCATTTGTGCAATCATATTAGGATCAGCCATAGGAACTCCTGTTCCTTCGGTTCTAATATTAGTTAACGTGTCCATTATTCCATTTGCCATTCTTATCTCCTCGGTCTAAAACCTGATTGGAATATTTGAGTTAGTGTATCGTTTTGTTGGTTCAAGGGCAACCTTGAAAGTCCTTTATTTAATAAATTATCCTGTCCTATGGAGAGGTTTCCTCCTCTATTAGCGAAAATTGGCTCTCCTGTGTTGGTGAAAACTTGTTGGTCCATTCCCGGAGCACTGCCAAATGCAGCGGGATCCATTGGTTGAGTCCATTCTCTCATTGCATCTGAGCTCTCTTGGTATACGCTTTTTGGATCGTATTGTTCGCCTAACGGTTGTCCTGTGTATATATTTCTTGGACCGCTGTCTATTGGAGTGGGGAAAAAAGGTAAAGAAATGTCAGAGTCGTTTTGATCTTGTATAAATTCATAAGCAGGAGAGCCTACAGGAGCAGGTTGAGGCTCACCGTATCCTTCGATGTCCCCAAACAGAGCTATCTGACCGTCTGTTCCTTTACTAAGGTCAGGTTCTTCGGAGTAAGGTTGGTCTGTTTGAATAAGAGGAGTCCATGCCGTAGTTTCTTGAGAAACCGTGTTTGGATCGAAACCAAATTTTTCTTCCATAGCACGTGCGTTATTACTGAATTGTGGTAAAGAAGCAAGTCCTTGTTCGGCTTCCGCCGCTTGAGCTTTTTTAAAATCAGCTACGTCTGCTTCATATTGATCTGTAGCGTTTCTAGCCGCTTCGTTAGCGTCTGTTCTTAAATTTATTGCTTCTATAACAGGAGCTTCTATAGTGGGAATAGCTATTCCCCCTCTAATACGATCACGCCCTCTACCTTTTACAGCAAAAGCATCTTTATAAAAATTTCTAGCCATTAGTTCCCACCTTGTGGATTATTTATCATGTAATCTATTTCACCTTCTAATTCCGCTATTCTATCCGCTCCTCTAAAGTCAGATATTGCATCAGAGCCATATTCTATAGCTCCTTGTCCTAGATTAGAAAGTAACTCTGCTATTCCTGCTCCCGCACCGATAGCCGTTGTTATTGGATTAAAGTCAGGAGCTACTGTACTCTGATAATCTATCAGCTCTAATTCTCTTTTTTCTTTTTCTGTTTTTTGGTAAACTGAGTCATAAAGTTCTAGTTGATTACCTAAATCATTTGCCGCTACAGAATCTAAAGAAGCTAACCAACGTATAAAGTTTTGTGTTGTAACTCTACCGTTTGCAAAATCCATAGTTTGTTTTAAATAATCAGGTTTTACTAACATTTCAGCGATAAACTCTCTTGACCTTTTATTAATTCTTTTTGATAACGCAGTTACTCGCCTAGAAGCAATGGTTAAAGGAGAAAAGAACATTTTTTGTAATAATTCTCTGCCTTTTATTGGTGAAGCTGTTCCTTCTCCTACTAATCTTGCTGCTTCCCCTGCCGCATATTCGCTTACATCTGGTCCTATGTTTCTTTGTACTAAAGAATTAAAATCTCTAAGGTATTTAACATAAGTTTTACCTTCTGTACCAATAAGAGGTTCAATAAAGTTTTCAAAAGTTAATCGTTGTCCTGATATTTCTTGTGGTCCGAAAGCTCTAATAAAATCATCTAGGGCTCCTGCATCAATTATAAACTCCTCGCCTGTGCCTTTTAATTCTTTCATGAATTTATCAGCTAACCATCTTTTAGTTACAACACCTATTTGAAACTTGACTCCCGGATTGTTCTTTACTGTTTCCATTAAAAAATCAACGTCGTCTAATACATCTCCTACTTTTTTCGATTGCAGATCTACGTCTAATATATTTCTTATTACGTCTTCTATACCTGCATTTTTCGGAGTACCAAAGTTAAGATTAATGTCATCAATAAGTTTTTGTTGTTCATCTATTTTATTAAGAACATTTTTTTGGAATGCTTTTTCTCCACCAAGTAAAAATGTTTGGTCAAAGTCATCTCCGAATATAGCTTTTAATGTTCCTCTGTTGTCGTCAATAAATTGTTTATAAGCCTCTGCAGTTAGAGCCCCTGTTTTATCAGCGGCTCCTATTTTATAGGTATTTTTTATAAGTTGAGCCATTCCTTTTTGAAGTGCGAATAGTTCGTCTGCTCCTGCGTCTTTTAAAATTGTTACAAAATCTCGCATAGTTGAGTTTGGCATTCCCGGAGTATTAGTATTTAATATCGTTTGTATTATTTTTTCAGGAGGAAGATCACTTTGAGGATTTAATAAAGTTTTCATAATTCGCGTTTTAGTTCGTTTATATGCTGCCACTTGATTTGTAAATGCTTCTGCTATATCGTCTCCATAACCTGTTTCAACTATATATTCTCGGACAGCTTTACTGCCTTTATTTCTTGCATTTGTTTTTATAAACTGTTCTAATGCTTCTCCTGTTAAACCGTTACGTTTACCAACTTCTCCTGCAGCCCCCTCTAATACCGTTCTATCTACTTGACTTCCAATAGCGTCTCTTAAATTTTTGGCTGCTTTTGTTCCTTGAGCATTGTTAGATTGACTTATATAATCATTTAACATAACTCGAGTATCATTCAGTTCTGTTAAAGTAAAATTAGGGCGTCCTTGTTTCCCTGCTTTTTCCATTAAAGCAGTACCGTTTTTAGTGAATAAAGGATCTCCGGGCTGAAATCCGGGGTTTCCCCCACTCCCTTTAGCAATAGTTCCTCTGTCTTCTAACCGTTTTATATTAGCTTTTGTACCGATTACTTGTCGACTTTCATATCCTTGAAGTTTATTTAAAAGTATTTTACCTTCTGATCCTAACATTTGCCAAAAATCGTCTTTCAATCCTGCTGTTTCTATATGTTTTAAAACAGAAGCAGATTTATCAGCAATTCCTTTCGACCATTCTCGAGCAGCTTTACCAATATAACCACTTCCACTTGTTAAAGATTCATATCTAGGAGAAGACAGAACTGTTTTAAATTCTTCTGCTGCATTGTTTATATGTTGTTGTTTTATCTGGTCTAGTTGCGAAGAAGACGCTGAATAAATACCGCCTCGAGTTTCTATTTCTCTTAACAATGCTTCTCCCGCTGCCATAACCGCATCTTCATCACCAGTTTCTAAAGCTACCCTTATATTTTCAAACGCTTCTCGTGCTGCGGCTTCATAATCCGCTTTTCTTTGTTCTGCCGCTTCCCTTATAAGAGGAGTAAGAGAGGATCCTGTGACATTCCCGGTTAGAATATCTAGTTGTGGTCCAATTTTTAAATTCAATGCCTTAAAGAATCGTCTTTCTATTTCTTTATTACCGTCTATCATGTCTTTGAAAATACGAGCAGTCTTTTTGTCTGTAACCATTTCTAAAAATAAGCGTTGTAGATCAGCAGCCGCTTCACTTTGTGCCGCTTGAGCTATTGTTGGATCATACTTAACTGGTTTAGGATTACCTTGTTTATCGAGGTACTTAGGGTTCGTAGTTTTTAAGAAATCATCTCCAGCTCTTTCAGCTAATTCATCAATAGTTTGATTAATTTCTTTAACTGTAGGATCTGTTCCATAAACAGATTCAGGACTTGCTACTCTTAATCCTTGTTTACTAGCTTCTGCTTGTTTCATAGCATCATCTAAAATCTCTAAAAACTCAGGAGGAACATCACCTCTTGTTAATCGCATAATTTTCATTAAAACATCAGCCGTAGAACTAATAACAAAAGTTCCTCCCATTGCCCACATACCAATAACCCCTGCTTCTTTGAGCATCTCGTACATATCTGCTTCATGAGAACCGATCATTTTTCCCGCCCAAAGACGAGTAAAATCACCGATGGTTGCTCCTGCCGCAGAAAAACCAGAAAGACCTAATTTCTGCATAGTTCTTCCTATGAATCCGGGACTTACTTTATTATTGAATAAAGGCTCAAGCCCTTTAAATTTTGCTAACGCTCCTAGAATAGGTACGTCTTTCGCTTTTTGAAGAATTCTTCCTGCACCTTTAGCACCGAATATCGTAGTAATAGCGTCACCGATTGCGGCTGGAGTTTCCATTATAAATCCTTCACCTATATCGCGCCTATCTACAAAAGGAGAATCCCACATAACCCATTCATCACTATCTGGTGCTTTATACATGATTCCATCTTCAGGAACATTTGGATCAAGATATTTATAAGTACCATTTAATCCGTATTGTTTACCTAAAAATTCAGCTTGTTCTACTGTTGGATCACGAGGAATGGTAGCACGTTTAGCATAAAATTCTATACCTTGTTCAGGATTCGGTAACTTAACTTGAGAAAGTGGATTAACTCCATAAGCGGCAGTCTTTTCTATTTGACCAAGGAAAAAAGGTCTGTTTACTGCTGCATTTATTTCAGCAGTAGTAGCTGAACCTAAAGAGCCCATTTCGTAAAGTTCTCTATCTTCTTCACTCATGTTATCTAACATTCTTTTTTCAGTTTCTCTTTCCTCTCGTAGCTCATCTATTGATTTTTTTAGAATAGGTAAATCATCTTCTATTGTAAAAGGATAAGGGGCTATATCGTATGGAGTTATTTTATTTTCTCGAACCCTTGACCAATTATCTTGCATCGTAGCTACTACATCATCTCCGTAATAATCCCGAGCAGCATTTAAAAAATCCATATCTTGAGTTCTTGCAAGAGCTCCGTGAAGCAGTTCTTTGTCTTCTGGATTATCAGAAGCTGAGTCGTAAGGAGCAATGTATTGCCCTACTACCTTATTAGGGTTGTTTCCAAAAGGAACTTGTCCAAACTCACTAACCATTAGAGCTTCTTGTTCTTTATAATCTCCTAAGATATTGTATTTAGTTGACATCGTTTTTACGGAGGACTATATCCTGTTCCTAATGCTTCATTTCTACGAGAATCTGAATCATCTATTTGTTGATTGTTAGTTATAGGAGTTTCTTCATAACCTTGATACATTTCTGGATGTCTAAGTCTACGGTCATAAATATTTCCTTCACTAATTCGTTCTCCCTTAAATCCAAGATATTTATTCATTATCGGATTGCCAAAATTACGTTGATACATAGATTTTAAAGTCCAATCACGTACTCCATACGGGTTGTCACGATCAGTTCCTCGTATTGGTATTCCATTTGGAAATTCATCAGAGTATTTAATATTATTTTCAGGAATATTATAATAATTTTTATACAGACTAAAAATAGCTGGTGTTTCTATATCTACTACTCCTGAAGCTACGCCTTGTCTACTAAACTTTGAACCTGCTGTAATATCTACCCCAGCTACTGAAGAATCCATAAATTTTAACATAGTATTTTTAACAATCGGAAGATCATTAGAACCATTAAAACCTATCATTTGTAAATGATACGCTAAATCTTTATCGGATAATGTTCGACCTGTTTGTCCGTTAATCGCGGCGGCTGTGTATGCCATTTGTATTTGGATAGCTGCCATACGCATTTGATCTGCTTGCATTCCTCTAAAAGTTTTTCTAAGAGACTCTCGCCGTACTTCACTTAAATCCGCAGTGTCTATCCAAGTATCAATCGAACCTCTTATATAGTTGTTTGTTTCTTTTTCATTACCCTCATAATCTTTTAATAAATTATCTAACTCTGCAAATTCATTATGTAATTGTTTTGCAGCTACTCCGAGTCCTCGTGTGTCTTCTCTAAAACCACCGTCAAGAGTTTTACTGAAAAGTCTATCAGTGTTTGGATTTTGATCACCAAATATATTTTTAGTAGCTACTTCAAGATTGTTTCGCATATGATTAATAAAAGCAAACGCTGTGCTGGTAGCGGTTAATGGGTTTAATTTTCCACCAGAAGCTATATTTCTGTTCATTATGTCTAAAAACTCATTTGATGCCTTCATTAATTTTAAAGATGTTACTTCTTTTTCTTTTATGTCTTCAAAACTTTTAACTAATGATGTCGCTTGTGGTTTCAAAAATATATTATAACCTGCTTCTCCTGCAGCGTTTATAACACTAGTTGGGACATAGTCACTATATCCGGGATCTCCGGGATTAAGTAAACTTCCATCTTTCATACGAATTTGAACATCTCCAGTTTTATTATTAACTTTAGAAGTAAAAATAGCTTCGCCAACATCATCTCTGTTAAAAGTTGGTAAGTGATAATAAGATGGATTTGCATAAGTTCCATCGTCTATTGTTGGTCTAACTAGATTTATATCAAAATCTTCTCCGTATTCTAATCCCTCAATCGGTTCAAATTTTCCAGATCTTTTATTATAATTAACATAAACCTCTTGTTCAGATACTGGATCAAAAACTTTTTCTTTTGCACGGTCTACCGGAGCTAGTAACTGGTTAATATACGCTTGTCGTTTAGTTTCTTTAGTTAAACGATCTGTTTCTTTTGCTCCTCTGAGGTTTAAATAACTTTGAGCATATCCCGGACCGCCTCTGTCCATAGAGACAGCACCTGCTATATGAGCTAATTCATCCAAACCAAAAGTATCTCTTTCTGTTGGAGCTCCGTAAATACGCCAAGCATCCCATTTTGCCCTCTCAACATCATCTAACTCCTTTATAGTCTTTGCTCTTAAAGCCTCATCCCATTGGTCCTCCTGTTCTTCGGTTAATCCAGCGACACTTTTTAAATAATCATCGGGTGATTGTTCATCCTTACCGAATAAACTCATTAAGCCCTCTATCGCTATAGGAGCAAGTGGTCCATATATTTCTTTATCGGTAGGGGCTGGGGCACGTCTAACAGGTCCACGTGAGCTAGGAAACATGGAACTCACATTACCCGCTTGCATTTGTATAGGTGTAATCCCCTGTTGTTTACCTCCACCAAAGGTTGGGAAAGGAAGTGCTGTTATACCATTAGCCATTTCCTAAACTCGATTCCGAAGGTTAACTGGACCTAATGTGTTTCTTTGTGATCCTCCTCCCGCTCTAGGTAATGTTGGGGCTCCTCCCTGTGTAGGTATTTGTCCGGTATTAGGTGTGTAAGCGGTGCTGGTTGTGGGAAGTCCTCCGGCATAACCATAACCACCTGCCATTGGTCCAAGAGCCGCTGTCAGTGAACCTACGTTAGACAGAGTTTGCATCGGTAGGTTGTATTGTCCTGTAAAGTTCTGGTAAGCTAAATCCATAAGAGATTGATTTCTACCTCTACCTAGTCCCCCCATACCCATCATAGTATTAATATCTGTTCCTTGCAACCCTTGTAAAGTAGGAGCCATGCCGCCAATACCTTGTCCGTATCCTGATAGACCTGTTCCTAAATTCATACCTAATTGACCGTATCCTTGTCCTAATTGTGATTGAAGCCCCGCAAGTCCAGCTTGTCTAGCTTGTTGATCAGCAAAAGATTTAAGTGCCGCGTCTTGTGCGCCTGCAAACCCTGCTTGACGAATATTACCTATCGCTTCAGTAGTTCCTCTGCCTACTTGTCTAGCTAACTCTTCTTGAGTTAATCTTCCACGAGCACCGCCAAATGCATTGTTTTGTAATGCTTGATCTCTTAGAGCCATATCGCCTTTGGCTAAACCTTCACGGACATCGGTTAAAGTTTGTTGTACTACGTCTTCTTCAAAAGGATTATAAAACTGTTGTGCCATATATGGATTAAACATAGCTGTAGAACCAAGACCAGAGAGTTCGGCTCTACCTAAAGCTCCGGCTCCGGCTCGAGTTCCCGCTCTAGATACATCTGCAGCTTCGCCTAAAAGTCCCGCTTGTGCGCCTAAATAAGGACGATAACTGCCGATAGCTTGATCAGCCATCTGCATAGCGTATTGTTCTCTAGGATCAAAGTCTGCTACCCGTTGTCCTGTATACGTGAATGGACTGGAATCAGGTCGACCTAAATTTTGAAACTGTTGATTTAAAAATGTTTGTGCATAAGGGAATATTCCTTTTTGTAAAAAGTCCCCTATATATCCGGCGGGGGCTTGACTGGAATATTCTTGTTCTTCTCTACTAGCCATATCTTCTATTTCCTTTGTTATTAAAGGCATTTAACTTAGCAATACCTAATCTGTGATTACCGCCCCCCGCTTGATCAACAGCGGCTTTAGAGAGCATAAACTCGCCATTACTCGCCATGACAGGTATTACATCATCTTTTGGACCTCCCGGACCGCGCATCGCGCCCCCGTGAGGCATAAACATTGGTCTATTTAAAACTCCTCCTGATTGCGCTCCAATAGGTTTAAATTGTATAGAACGTCTATTAGCATTTCCAGCGACCATTGGACGAGAGTCAAGTTGAGCCGGAGGATCTTTTGGCTTATTAATAGATGAAGCTATTAGATCACCTAATGTGGAAACAAGAGCATTAAATACTGCAGGATTTTTTCCCGCAAAACTTTCAACTGATTCTTTCATAGTCATTTCTCTAGGCATCTCTACTCCGATATTTGGATTTACATCTAAACTAGCAATACCAACCTGTTGCTCGGGCATATCAGGTTTAGAAATAGCGTCACTGCGAGAAGCAGAAGCTACGATTTCATCAATAGGGGGTTTATTTGCTGCAATCATTTCCTCTATAGAATTAAATTTTTGATTAGGTGTGAATTTGTCAGGCATTAAGAATTCTAAAAGTTCTGGACTAATTCCACCACCTTTTGCACGACTTAGATACCTACCTGTAGCCGCAGACATAATCCCTCCAGCTTCTTCTGGAGACATTTGATTTAGAATAGCCATTAATTCTTCTTCAGTTATTGCTTGATTATTATTATCTGCTCCTCCTTTATATTCAAAAGGAGTAATACCTTCCGCCCCACTTGCCTCAACAGGTGTTATTTCTATTGGTTCTCCTCCGGTTCCCCCAGTCATGCCTGCTGCTCTAGCAGTTACGGTGTCTTGTGGATTATTCGCTCTATTTTTAGCTATCTTAGCATTAAGAGCACTTCCTCCTACGATTAAAGCGGCAGTGATTAATGGCATAATAGTTCTCCTGTAGCTTTAAGATCATAATTAAAATAATTATTTGTTTGTATATTCATGTTTTTTAATAGATCTCCTCTTTCTTTATTATAAGGAGTGCCGATTAAATATGACCAAATTTCTTCAAGAGAATCATTTATACAGTCTAATGAAATGCGTAATCCTTTTATAAACTTCATTTGTTCTTTTGCTATTTGCATTTCTTTAGTTAAATTTTTACCGTATGTTTCTTTGGAAAACTCTACAGCTCTTTCAATATCTGTTTCTATAATAACCACAGGAGCGTTAGGAAATTCTTTATTAAGGTTTAATAACATTAATCCCGTACAACTGTCTCCCTTATTTTTTCCTAGTTTATTTTTATATTCTTCTATTGTAGAACAGCCGTCGATTCCTTCGTGGAAACAGAAATTATTTTCATAAGTTAAAAAATTAGCTAACCAAGCAGTGCGGCTTCTGGGTAAACCCACTACGAAAAAATTACTCATTAGAATCTACTCCAAGCATCTTCTCTCCAGCGTGTATGAACGATTAACAGGTTAAGAGCTATTCCTGTAAGCTGCAGCGAAAAAACTGAATTTTGATTATATATCATAAACTACCTGTTTTTAAAGGTTTTTGTATAAAATTCTTAATATTGATTCACCGTGATGGTTTTATTACAGCTACCAGTACAGTTTAGAGTTACTGTATAACTTTGGTTAGTGGCTCCTGACTGCGTTGCATTGACCGTGTAACTGCCTTGTTTTACCAGTATATTACCTACGTGAGCCCCATTCCCACTTTGCGTTAGGTTAACTGTGTTGTTATCAGACGCATTGTTTCTAAACTCAATATCTCCGTCTTTTGCGCCACTACCTGATTGCGTAATAGTTGCATCATTATTATTACAGTTTCCGCAAGATTTTATGTAAGCATTGTGATTACCTGTACCTGATTGCGTAATAACCCAAGTCGAATCATCCCCGAAAGCGTACATCTTAGCGTAAAAATCATCTCCTGTTTGCGTAATAGTGTAAATGTTATCATCTCCGCCCATATATATTTCAGCATAGGAATCGTTACCGTTTTGCGTAACAGTAGCTACATTGTGATCATGATCTACATCAATATATCCCGTATTATCGTTGCCTGTTTGCGTAATTGTGTATTGATTATGTGAATGGTTAGTATATTGAGAATACGCTTTTGCTAAGTTATCCGTTCCGTCTTGGTCTATGTTAATAGTTGCGTTAGAACAAGTGTGAGTAGTGTAAGTTCCTCCGGATAGCCCACACCACACCCTAGTAGTGTTGCTAGAACCAATTTGATCTATGCTGATAGTGGTATCGGAGCCTTTAGTTTGTATCTCGATGCTGTTGTTTCCGGCTACCGCGTGTGGTAATTGCCAAATCAACCACAACAGGATGAGGTAACTAATTAGACTGATTAATATATATCGCACTTTCACCTCCACCATTTATCGTTGCTTCTATTTCCTTTCCAGCACTAAGTATTGATATGTTATACGCACCTTCCTTATCTAGTTGTAAATCAATGGTATTTTCTACTTGCCTTACGATATTTAGAATTTGTCCCTCTACAAAAGTATACGTTTGATTATTCTGGTCAAAACCTGCTCGTAACCCTTCGATTTCAACCCCGTCTAGGACACTAACTTGAGTCTTTCTTGAGCCTGATTCCTCTATAATATCTAATAAATCAGTTAAAAAGTCCACGTTTAACAGGTCTATATCAAGTCTGCTAATGTCATCTAACTCATTCTCATCTAACTCATTCTCATCTAATTCTGTTTCTTCTAGTAAATCTATATCCAATACATTAGAAGCAGTAGCGTTCTGATCTTCTACTGCCTTTTCTATTTCATCAGGAGGGTCAACAATCAGTAAATTGTCAATAAAATCAAGGGTTAAGTTCTGTAACACAACAGGTTTGGTAGGTGTTGTTTCGGCTACGCTGACCATTGTTGCCTGAAATGGTTCAGACAACACTACCGTTCCTGCAAGCGTATTAACGGTTATTTCTCCAGAAGAAGTGCCGTCTGCATTAGGCAATAAAATGATTAAACTGCGACCGATCTCGTCGCTTGTGATTGTAAAGTCAGTTCCACGAATTCCCACAGTGGCTGCGTGAGTCTTGATCCTTATGTTCTCTTTACGAATCTTTTTAAGTTTTCCTGTAACAAATCTACCAGTACCTTTAATGAAACTAAGTGCCAGTTCCGATTTATCAGGATCAGGATCGAATACGAATTTATCGATAATAACCTTAGAATGTTCAGTAAGCCGAATGACAGAATCATCAATAAACTGAATAGCGATACGACCATTCCCAGTACGGACATCATCATTACTGAAAATATCGAGAGCAAGCTCCGCGAGTAGTTTATCTCCTTGATTTTGTCGTATAATTTCTCCATTACCTCTCAGCTCTGAGATAGCTCCTATATCCGCCAAAGCGATAACAGGTAGAAAAATTAACAACCAGAGGCGCATTGATCTATGTCAATAGTACCACTTGATGTTGTTGCTATAATGCTTAATATATCTGCCGTGCTCCCGCCCGTATTTGTTTGATCAACATCAATATTATTGGTGTTGCCTGTAATTGTGCCCGTAATTGAATGGTTAGCGTTTCCTGTCTGAGTAGTATCTATATCGTTAGAATTACCACTAACCGTCCAGTTATTTACACATCCTACTACATCGCAGCTAACATTTATATCATTAGATGTTCCTGTCACTGCGAAATCTTGATTACCGCCTGTAGCAGTAGCAGCTCCACCTTGTGTAAAGGTTAACACGTTACTGTCACCTGTAGCCGCGTAATCAAAATCAGTTGAATCAATATCTCCTGTACCACCGCCTGTGATAGTCGTAGTATTGGTATCCCCTGTAGTATTAACTGTGAAAGATGTACTGTCCCCTTGCGCTACAGTTGCCGCTAAGATATTAGTATCACCTACTTGGTCAACATCAACTGTCATTGAAGTGCCTGCAAACGTGGCTCTTGTTTGTGCTGTACCGACCTTATTTGAATTCCCAATCTGATCTATGTTCATGGTGAGACCAGTTCCGCTTTGTGTGATGTATATAAGGTTATTATCTCCATAAGAAACACTTGCGGCTAATGCAAATGCAAATAAAATAGCCACCCATACACCGAAATTAAAAAACTTATTCATAGTATTCCCCAAAATTATTCTTCTTGTTTAAACTCCCACATATTTAATTCGACTCCTTGCATAATTAATGCATAAACTGCTGTTTCTATAGCTGATTTTACTGCATAGCCAACAGTTTCATTCTCAGTTAGTCCAGACTCTATTTCCACCAACTCTGTCCCTGCCTCATAGAACTTAAATACATCTGAACCTGCAGCGGCTGAAAATATAGTTTTACTAGCCGATACATTGAGTAGTATCTCTCCAGTTTGCACCAAAACGGCTCTTAAAGAAACTGTAACGCGGTCTCTCCTGTATCTATTATTGATACCTATCCCAAGATAACGAGCCCCAATCCCTCCTGTCATATAGTTTGTGTCGTATGAGATAATTCCACCTTCCATTATTAACCCAGAAAAAAGTAAGGGTAATAATTTATTTGCACCTTCACCATCATAACTGTTGCGCGTAGAAACAATTAATTGTCTTTCTCTGGTTAGATGGTCTAATCCAATACGTTCTACAACCGTGAACCACGTTCCTTTGCCCGCATACCGCAGTGCTTCTATTAAGTATAAGTCTGCCCCTTGAGTTACGGCTGTAGAGAATAACGCCATATTATCGGCATTTTTACGTTGTCCGGTTAGGTCAGGATACTTATAAACAGAAACAACAGCTTTTCTTTTAGGAGCAGTTAGGTCTACCAGAGATTGTAGCGAAGGTCTTTCTATAATTGGACCTTCTTTTTTGCCTATAACAGCAATAGGAGCACAACCATAAAGAAATAATATTAATACTAAGGTTCGCATTCATCTGATGAACAAATGCCAAAAGAACCTACTGGTATTCTGACTTCTGTCGTAACTCCGTCTTGATCTATAATCGTTAAAACGATCTCTGTGCCTGTATTAACAAAGGTAATAACGTTGCCTTCTAGTACGACACTTCCACCTGTGCCTCCTTCTTCACTATTAAATAAAGATTCGGCGAGGTCTTGGGACAGTCTTGAATAGATACGTGATTCAAGATTGCGTACAAATTTAGCCAATGTGGTGTTGTCTGCGTCACGTTGTGCTTCTTCGTAAGCAGATTCTATATCTTCAACAATCTTTTGCTTCCTTGAAGACTCTTGTTCATCGATCGTTAGATAGTGTGCAGAAGTTCCCATTCCATTAAAAGAAGGACTTTTGAATTTAAAAACTAAATTATCAGCTTTTATAGCTGTAGAAAAAATTGATAATAAGATCAACCACCCTATCATTAATAACTCTCTATCTCTTTTTAACTTCATTTTCATCCACCAGTTTATTTTCTTCTTTTAATTCTAGAACGGTGTTAACCTTCTGTTGTAGTCTAATCATGTCTTGATCTAGTAATCTAAGTTGATCTGTTAATCTAATAATTGTAACCTTCATCTCCTGTACAGCCGGATCAATCTTGTTTGTTATTGTCTGCCACACAAAATACACAAAGTAACCCAGTCCCACTACCATAACCACAGGAAAGCCAAAGTCCGATACTACCTGTACTATATCCATTATTTAAACTTCTTTTGTATATATTTAATCCCCGCATAAATAGATAAACCATAGATAGCGAATAAACTAAGAGATCCAAAAACAATAAAATAATCAGACGGATACAGGTATATTAGACCAAATATGCCATCTACTGCGGCTTCTACATCACCTACTGGTACGTTATTAATCCCTTCTTGCATCTATCTTTCCATCTTCTACAAAGTTTTCTGCTCTAGCTATGCGTTCTAGATCAGGAGATAGGTTTAAAGCACTAGAAACGCTAGTATCAATGCGTATCATATCGTTGTTCATGGTTGCTGCTCGAGTAATGAGCATTTTAGATATCGCTTGAACAGTTTGTATTTCACCGACCAAGCCGTCCATTAGTTGTTTCATGACAAGGAAAATAAAATAAGCCATAGTTAACCCTCCCGCTACAGGGAGCCCAAGCTCAGCTATTAGTGTAAAACCCTTTTCCATTGATCTTCGTTCTCATCGGTAACTACTACATCGAGAATTCCTACAACATCACAACCATAATGTTTTGCTTTAGTCTCAGCATCATCAAAACTTGAAGCAACCACTGTTGGACCTTCATAAGTTTTCTCTCCTATTTTGAATTCTGTGATGTATACTCTCATTGTTATTCTTCGCCTTTAAAGTTCTTGCTAGAGCTTGCACTACCTGCATATAACCCAAACCAAGCAGCACCTGCACCAACAATTATTGATATAAGACCTGATTGCTCAAGTGATGGTTCTGGTAAATCCATAAACCACATTACTGAATAATAAAGTAAAAATATATAAACACTTAAAAACATACGAGGAAATATGCGCCATGCATCTATGGCTTTGGCTAGATGAATCCATTTTTGATATGGGTTAATGCCTCTTTCAACATGAGTAGTTCCTACTTCCACCTCTAACTCAATTTTCTTTTTAATATTTCCTTCCATATCACTTCCCTACAGTTGATGGATCAAATTTACCTAGCTCTATTAATTTTTCCCTATTTACTAGATGTTCAGATTCTATGTCGTCTTTAGATTGACCGAAATAAGCTACAGCCAGATAGTTTTCTATCATAGCTTGATTTATATCTACTTCATCTACTATCACAGAAGCCAGTACTCTGCCAAATTTTCCTCTGGAATCGGATAATTTTGTTCGTAATACTACTGTTTTACCATTATCTACGGCTTCTTTAAGAAACGCAGAAGCGAGTTTACCTCTAACCTTTTCGTCTTTATCTCTAGTACGGGATTCAGGAGTATCTATTCCATATAAACGTACTCTAGAGTTGTATTTAACATCAAACCCTAAATCAATTAAAGCGTCTATAGTATCTCCATCTACTACTCTCGTTACTTTACATTTATATTCATACATCTTCATTTCCTTTTAGTATTCTGTCTCTTAGTCTAGTTGCTCTTGGACCAACTTGAGTAGCCCATTTGCTGTCCATCATCTCAACTGCTGCGGTTTCAAAGTCATGTTCTTGCAGGGCTGCTAAAAATTTCTTAAAATTCAATAATCTGTTTATGCCTAAATTAAACGCCATGTTAGCTAAAACTCTTTGATGGTCTTCGCATAACCCTACCCACCAAGAGATATTTCTATCTAAGTCGGTCAAAACACCTTCAATATCATCACCGAAACATTCTTCTATCCTTTCTTGAGAAATAGAATAATCGACAGGTAATCCATGTTCTGGATCGTCTTTAGTTATTAAATGACCTATTCCAAGTGTAGGGTAGCCAAGATGATCTAAATATATTTTATCAATACACCCTTCGTCTACTGTAAGTTCTTTTCTTAATTTTTCTATATTCATAAAATCGGAACCTCCATAGCTCCGTTAGTAGAAACTGTTAGTTTACCTATACCTGAGGTGCCTTGCACTCCTCTTTCTGTTCCTGTGTATATATCAACCCACTGTTTTCCATTCCATAACTGTATTTGACTTGTTGATAAGTTCCAAATAATATCTCCATCTTGAAATTGGTTCTCGTTTCTTTGAGTTTCATTTACTGAATTAGTTGAATCGACATCAACTTTACCTAAACTAAGCTCTAATACCCTGACCAAACGATTGAATGTTTCAGGAGAAAGTTCTCCAGAAGCAAAGGGAAGTTTAGTTTCTAGTATTTTTGCCATTACCGTCTACCGCTTGGAATTAAATCCATACGAGTCGCGCCTACTCTAAATCCAACACCTGTTCTACTTGATGTTGATCCATCATCATCTGACTCTATTCGTAAAACAGCTTGTCTGGCTCTAACTCTTGTGTCTATACGAGTGGTGGTGGAGGTGCAAGTATTTGTTGCTGAAGTGGTTAAACTCTCTCCGGGATAGTTCCTTGTTTTCACAACAAAATTAATAGTTTGCCCTGTTCCACCATCTCCAGTGAATTTAACGTCAGGGATAATTCTTCTAATAAGTTGATATTGTTCTCCTTCGTCTAGATCAAAATCACTAGACTCTATATAAACATTATCCATAGGAGAACCATCAGCATTATTACCTGTTTCTTGATTGTAGAGATACCCAACATCAGACGTTGTGTAAGTAGCTAAAGGATTATCAAAAACACCTTCATCTAACCAAGCTGTCCTAGTTAGTTCTCCAATAGACCAAAAACCTTCTTCATAGTTATATACGACATATTTATCAGGAACAGAAGAACCTTCAGAACAATAAAACCACCCTGCTTCATCAAATTGTTTGTTTAAGAATGCAAAAACCTGATAAGCTTGTCCTTCATTAAGATCACTGAGCACATAATACAGCACAGTACAGGGTAAAACACTAACGTTTCCAGTATAACTATAAAACCCTTTCTTATCCATCCAAAACACACCTTTCGGCGTATTAACTGCTGCATTAGGACCTATTAATCCTACACCTTCATTAACTAAGTTAACTCCAAATGTGAAGGGTTGTCCTATAAAGGACATAGAATACATAGAAGTATCTGTCCAAACTAATGTTTCTTGTCTAGCTCTTAAAGCTCCAATAATACTGGTTCCTGCAGATAGTCTAAAAGATCCTGATGTATTAGTCGATTTAGGCTCCCATTCTGCTGCGTTTTCCTGATCAGACCAAGCGATAAACATAGGGTCTATTGCTCCTGTCCTAGAACTCCCTGATATAGGATCCGCTCCAAAACAGATAATATGCCTGTCTATATCACTTACTAGCGTAAATAACGCTTTTGTAGGGGTAAGGTTAGCACCACTTAAAGAACTTAACGCTACGGCTCTTGCAGAGAGTCCAGAAGACTCGTCCCAATAATAGATACCACCTGCTCTAACATTGATAATTAAATCTTCTCCGAAGTTATCATGAGACCATGATCTCAATTGATTTGAAGCAGAAAGACTACTCACGGAACCAAATGTCCCTCCGCCCCATAAACCTGCTCCCCAACCACTAGAAGCTACATAAGTATCTAACCCTACGTTAATTTGATACTCTCCATCAACACCAGAGCCACCATTACCTGAATCACTACCATTTGCTGTAACTTCATCTCCATCTGTATCTTTAGCTACAAATGTGTATGTGTTGGTACTAGGAATAGTAACTATCTGATATTCTTGATTTAAAACATTTGCAGTTACAAGTCCTCCTAAACTAACAGCACCGCTAATAGTTACAAAATCATTAATAGCTGCTCCATGGGAAGAATCAGTTGCCGTTATTGTAGAAGAACCATCAGTTGCGGCAAAGGTGATACTATTAGTGGAAGTTTTTCTGATAGGGGTTATATCATTAAAACTATTCCCCTGTTGCACATAATACTTCCACGTTGTACCTATTCCTAAGTAACGTGTTATTTCTAAATCTACCCAAGCGTGTAGTGCTCTACAAGTAGATTTAAATGTATTGGTGGTGTTCTTCGCCCAACCGCCTATCTTTTCAGGAAGACCTTTACGAAAACGAACTAAATTAGAATCAAACCAACCACCTTCGTTAGAATAGTCAGTTCCTTCTTTATTAATTCCGGGTTTGAATATAAATTTTTGTAAAGGCATCTTGTATCATTCTTTAAAACGCTTTCTTACTTTACCTACATTAAGCGCGCAAATATCTACAACTGATTGTAATTTACCAAAAATTTTCTTAACAAAGGCATCGTCCTTTGTTGTTTTTGTGATCGGGGACAGTGCTGAAAGCAATGATGCAATAGCAATCACCCAAACGATTATATTTAAAATTGTCCAAAACATATTAATCTCCTTTAAAAAAGTTGATCTTTTAAAATACTGCCTATTGTTAGCAATAATGTAACTAATGTTGTAACAATAAACACTTCTATTCTTTTAACACGATTAAGTATCTCTAACCACCGCGCTGTAGAAACAGCTTGGTGTTTTGCTAAATCGGTTGCCACTTGGTGTAAAGTTATTCTTGCCATTATGCTGCTTCCTCAACAATATCCCAACAGTTGAGATTAGCAGCTACCGTTCTTCTTTCACCTTTACCCTGAAATGGGTAAACCATGTGTTGTAACCAGCTAGGAAACAAATATAGTTTCCCTACTTCTGGTCTTAAAACAAAACTTTGTGGTGGTTTTAATATCTCTAAATCGGTAACGTGCTGCTGTCCATAACTAAATGCCAAACAACCATCTGAATGTCCACTTGCATTGTATAAACTATAATCAGGTGTTCCTGATGTAGGTAAATCTAATATTTGCTGTGGTACTTTTGTCCAAGTAGTGCAAGAAATACCCATTAGTGTTTTAGTACCATGACTGTGAATAGGGTTATAATCTCTTTCAAAACTATGCACTGACCAAAGCTCATCCATCGCAACAGTTTTATTTCTGTTATAAACTGAGCCAGTAGCTTTGGCAAAAGTATTTATATATTGTGCGCCTAATCCACAAAGCATATTAGAAAATTCTTCTACTTTCTTATCTTCGTGATCCATCAATAATTGCTGACCTTTTTGTATCTGCCCAACAAGGGTGTGTGCTAATGACTTGCGTTTCTTTTTCTTTAAATAAGCATCTAAGTAAGTATTTAGATTAGTCACCATTTCTTCTGGAACATCATGTTCCATAACAAACACACTAGGCATCGCATGAAATCTTGTTTCCATTAACTAGGTACTGCAAAAGATTTGTCAGCGACTGGCGGTACTACAGGACTCGTAATAACTGAAGCTACTTGACTAGCAAAGACTGCATCCCATTGTGAAACAGGACAAAGTGCTGTCAAGTCTGCAAGACTAAACGTGCCTTTAGCTGCTGCGGTAAAATCACCATCGGCTGCTATTGCCATATGGCTAAAAGTAGTAGTATAGTAGGTTGCATCACCTTCACTATCGTTCTCGTACTTCATTTGCATATGCCATTCTTGTGCCTTGCTTGACTTTTCATGCGGTATCGCTTTAGTCATTGCTTTTGTTACTGCCATTTTATTTTACTCCTCGCACTTATCGTGTGCTTTTGTTTCTAATTCTTCGACCTTTGCCGAAAGTTCTTTTACTGCGTTTACTAAAACTGTAACAAGTCTTTCATATTTCATTCCATATCTTGTTTCATCTTCTGTCAAATCAACAAATAACATATCTTTTCTATCATTAGCATAGCCAATTTCTTTTTCTAAAATTTCTACATCTTGAGCTATAAACCCAACATTAGTTACATCATCTTTTTTACTTCCGTCTGGTGTTACGGATAAATCCTTACTATACCAACTTCTTTTATCCCATTTATAAGTAATAGGTTGCATTTGATTTATAAAAGATAAACCAGCATCAAAATTTTCTATATCTGTTTTATCTCGAACATCAGAAGTATTAATCGAACTTTGAGCGCAATATAAAGTACTTATATTATCGTCACCTAAAACAACCACATTACTGGCTGTAGTAATCGCCCCAGAAGGACTGGTTGACCTTCCTGCATTTTTACCTATACAGACATTGTTTGAAGCTGTTGTAATATCATATCCAGCAAGATAACCTACTGCTGTGCAACTATGTCCTGTAGTATTTGAATACATGGCATTTCTGCCGATTGCGACATTAAAATCTGCCGTTGTGTTATTAGCTAGAGTATCACTACCAATTGCGACATTATAGCCACCTGATGTATTATCAAGCATAGCATTATAGCCAACAGCCGTATTTTCTTCGTCTGTATTGTTTACTAAAGCATAATAACCGATTGCGGTGTTGCTTGCTCCTGTCACATTCTCTGCCAAAGAAGCTGCACCGACTGCGGTGTTTCCTGTTGCAGTTGTGTTTTTATACATAGAACGTCTACCAACTGCGACATTCAAATCAGCCGTAGTATTGGCAACCATTGCTTCATGCCCGACAGCCACGTTATAACCACCAGTTGAATTAGCTAACATAGCATCTGCGCCAACCGCCACGTTTTGTTCATCTGTATTTACTTTTAATGCCTGAGAACCAATGGCAGTATTACTTGCGCCTGTCGCAACAGTTAATAAAGCATCAGCACCGATTGCTGTATTATTGCTTGCCGTAGTCGTTGCTCCACCAGCATTATCTCCAACAAAAGTGTTATCTGCGCCAGTAGTAACAGCATCGCCAGCATTTGCTCCGACAGCGACATTATCAGTTCCTGTTGTCGCTGCTGTAAGAGCTTGATAACCTACTGCAACATTAGCTGCATCTGCACCAGCATTAAGAGTAGCAAGGGCAGAAACACCGACTGCAACATTATTTCCATTACCATCTTCTGTCGATAAAGCTGCTGAACCCACCGCGACATTGTTTGCACCTGTCGTTAAAGCTCCACCAGCACTATCTCCGATTAATGTGTTATCTGAACCTGTGGTGACAGCATCTCCAGCTTGAAAACCGACTGCTACGTTGTCAACACCAGTAGTTGCAGCAGTTAAGGCTTGATAGCCAACCGCTACGTTGCCAGCATCTGCACCAGCATTTAATGTTGCTAACGCTGCTGATCCTACTGCTACGTTCTGTCCATTACCATCTTCAGTAGCTAATGCACCAGAGCCGACCACAGTATTATCACCGCCTGTTGTTATCGCGCCACCAGCATTATCACCTACTAAAGTATTGTCTGATCCTGTCGTTACCGCATCACCAGCACTAAATCCGACTGCTGTGTTATCTGTTCCTGAACTATTTGCAGCTAATGCTGCTGTTCCGATTGCTGTGTTGTCTGCTGCTGTGGTTGCTGCTGCTAATGCACCAGAACCTAAAACTGTATTATTTCCGCCAGTAGTCAAAGCTCCACCAGCATTATCTCCAACCAAAGTGTTGTCAGAACCTGTTGTTACTGCGTCACCAGCAGCATATCCAACGGCTGTATTGTCTGTACCAGAACTATTCGCGGTCAAAGCTAGTGTTCCCACCGCAGTATTATCTGCTGCTGTGGTTGCTACCAGTAAAGCTCCAGAGCCTACTGCTACATTGTTTGAGCCTGTAGTTAAAGCACCAGCAGCATTATCGCCAACTGCTGTATTGTCAGAGCCAGTAGTTACTGCATCAAGCGAAGCTTCACCTATTGCTACGTTATCTGTTCCTGTCGTTAAGGCTGTACCTAAGTTACCAGAACCTAGTCCTACGTTACCTGTACCACCTGTTAGGTCTAGTACGTCAGTAACTGCTGCGCCAGCACCAGCACCATCACAAACAACCATCTTAATACCGCCATTTGGTATTACGACATTTGCGCCTGTACCTTGAGATATTGAAACTGCATAACCAGCAGAGTTCTGAATTATCCAAGTCTTATTAACTGTATTAGGTGCTAGGGTAACTGTATTTAATGCAGTAGTTGAACCTGTTAGCGTTAGCGCATAAGCTCTGGCAGCATCACTTGCGCCATCTGCCATTGTTATAGTGTGTGTAGTTCCTGTAATTCCTTCTGAACCACTACCCCACGCTTCAGCAATAAGCTCTAGGTTGGTATTTGTTGTTGTACCCCACGTTCCACTACCATCTCCAGTAGCCATTTCGTTGAGTCTTAAATCATTTACATATGTACTTGCCATTTTTTATTCTCCAGAATACATTTATGCTATATTATTTATCGTCATTCGTAAAGGTATCACGCAGCAATATCCTCCCAATTAGGAGATTGACTATCATCTATTTCGCTCCAACTAGGTGTTTGTGAGTCAGAAACCGAAGACCAGCTTGTTGTTACTCCGGGATCTATTTCGCTCCAACTAGGTGTTTGTGAGTCAGAAACCGAAGACCAGCTTGTTGTTACTCCGGGATCTACTTCTCCCCAAACAGTTACCCCATTCAGCGCAGAAGTTGCATAAACTCCTGTAAGAGATATATTTGATACACCAGTTACTGTTAATGCGCCTAATCCTGATGTGCTGGTATCTTGCGTAACTGATATAACATTATTAGTGACTAAACTTAAACTTCCTAGAGCAGAAGTACCAACAACTGTGGTAGGATAGACATTAGCTCCTGCAGTTACAGTTTCATCACCTTGAGATATAGTTGATGCTATTCCACTTACACTTGTTATTGCGACACCATTAGCGATAACTGTGCCAACAGCACCAGTTCCTGCTAATCCAGTTTCAGCTACATTAGCTGCACCGCTAGGAGTGACACTTGAAATTGCACTGGTTCCCGCAACTCCTGTCTCAGCTACATTAGCTGCACCAGGTATAGTGAGTGAACATATTGCACCAGTAGCCGCAACTCCTGTCTCTGCAACATTAGCATCACAAGTTACTGTTTCAGCACCTAACGCTGTTGTTCCAGCAAGACCTGTAAGTGTTACTGCGCTAGGCTCATTCCAAGTTCCAGAGCCCCACGTACTGCGTCCCCAACCAGATACATAAGCCATTGGTTAATTCCTGTTAGGCTATTCTGATTACAGCGTTACTCGCATCGGCAGTTGGAAAAGAAATTGTAAATGAACCTGCAGTAGATGTTTTATCTCCTCCAAAATCAAAAACTGCAACTGCTGGATCACCAGAAGCCGAGTCATTGAATATCATACATCCACGTGCTGTAATAGTACAAGTTCCAAATGTTAGATCAGCAAAATCTGTAAATGCGGTTGTTCCTGATGTCGAGGGATCAACGCGTGTAAGACTACCGCCTTTTGCAGTATAGTTAGTGCCTGTCGCTTCTTGGTTTGTTGAATAAGCTGTTGTAGAAGCTGACATAGTAGCCGAACTTGTATATAAAGCCAATCTAAAAGTGTTACCACCTGAGTTTTTAAAATTATGTACACCTTCTAAAAGTTCCCCTTTAAATGAAGTGCACATAGCCTGAGATATTGCCATTATAATCTCCTGATAATGTTTGCTAGGTCATTATGACCTTGTTTTTCTAATTGATTACATATTGTACACATATGATTTTTAATCGCTTCTTGCATATAATATGCGATGATTTGTCTACATGCATTTTTAAATGCATGTGCTTGTGCCCTTATGGGTGCAGGGGCTGTATCACTAATAGAAACTATCTTATCTGTTGCCATGTTAGTAACTTCTTCTATTGTGTGTCCCCTGTGGTGAGTTGTCTTAATTCCTAAATTTCCAACAGTTAAATTTGATTCAAGTGAAAACATTAATATACCTTTGGTTCAACAATTAAACCTTCTTTGACCTGATCATCTTTTCTTCCAGCCATCCCAATAGGAATAGCTTGTTGTTTCTCTACTTTTGACCAATTTGTTATTTTTACTTTATCTTCCTCTGTTCTATAACTAACAATCGGATCTTCAAGTCTATGATACCCGTACATTTTTTCTTGTAAAGGTATGTCAGCATCAAGTAGTCCAGAAGTTACAGCCACTTGGACTATAACTCCTGCATCCATGCATTTAGCTAACCAAAATTCACAACAGGCTCTACCTTGTTCTGCAAAATGTAAATTAGATTTATAAGAGAAATCAGCTCCAAACATATTCACACCACCAACTTTATTCCAACAAGCAAAAGCGATAGCGTAAGCAATAGTATTATTAAAATAACCACAATCTAAGTCTAAAACTACACCTTCTATTGGGTATTCTTGAACTGAAGGAACTCTTTTATCCAATTCGCAACTATAAATTGGATAATCTATCTTTGGCAGTGTGTTTCTCATCATTTCAGTCATATTTCCTGCATCATCGGTGTCTAGAAAGCGACTCATGGGATCCATGATAAATGCTCTATCAACATTTCTTAAAACTCCAACCATAGCGTTTACAGCCCATACTTCATCAAACTTTCTACTATGGACAACCATTTGGTGATAATCTAATTGACTATTCCCCATAGCTATGATTGCTATATTTTTTCCTTCAAGTTCAGGCAATGGCTCTTTAAGCATTACTAACTCCTCTAACAGAGTCATAACGATACTCATCTTTATTCCCTAAATCTTCGAACATACCACTTAATGCATTAACAGCATTAATAAATCGTTCTTCAAATACTTGGATTTCTGGACCAGTGAATTTTAAGAAATTAGCTGCTTCCACTAAACTTCCATAAAGTAATGCATCAGAAGCATTTGTGCCTAACCAACTGGTTCCATCAGAAGCAGCAGTGATAGATTCAGGTCTATATACATAGTGTAATTCAAAAGTAAATCCTGTGTTTGGGGTAGGAGCTAAAAGAAAAGTATTGTTATCAAATATTGCATAATACTTAGGTTCTCCTGTTGTTGCTGCTGCCGGAGTATAATCTCGTATAAAAGAAACGTGTTTTAATAAAAGATAATTATAATTACTATCACTATCTATAACAGCTAAACTCAAAGGAGTTAAAAAATCAGAAGGAGCTGCCAAATAAGTATTTCCTGAAGTACCTGATCCTGTTACGTTCTTACGAAAAACAGGTATTTGTATATTTTTAAGAATGCGTTCTTCAGCTTCCTTAATAAATACACTTAAATTATCAGTAAAAGTTGTTTCAGAACTTTCAACATAATCCTGAATTGCGCTTTTTAATGTTGTAAATGTCCATGCCATTAGCTTGTACTCACTGTTATGCTACCTAATTCACTGGTAGCGGTTTCTCCTTCAAATTTACTACCTATAGGATCACTTTTAAAAGACATACCTGCTGCGGATTGGTTCGTCGTAGTTACTCTACCTAATTGTGATCTAGGTAAACCTACTTCCGGTCTAGGTTCAAATAATGCTTCTGCATCTTTTGGTATAACCGGAGTAAGTTGTGGTTGTTTGGATTCATAACATTCTTGACAAACTTTTAACCCATTCCATTCTTTCTTCATCTCTAAGTATTCGCATTGCCACCCACAACGATCACAAATTCCTAAAGCGTGTTTTCCGGTTGCATATGCCATTATGAAGTAATTCTCGGTACTAATTGTAAAACTGCTCTATCCGTATCTTCACTTGAAGCTCTATTAAACAATTCTTCATACTCCATCTTTAATATTTGAGCTTTTTCTGGGTTTTTCTTTAAAGCTAGTTGATAAGCTAATCCAGTTGTCATAGAAGGAATAAAGCGACTAGGAACTTCTTGATCTTGAGCAGAAGCTGTAACATCATCTATTCTCTGCATTCTATAACTAACAAACTTATAGGTTGTTATAGAATCAGGGGTAGGGTAAAGATAAAGGACAGGTGTTTCTTGTCTATCTATAAAGAATTGAGAAGGTCTACCTGTCGTCGTTTTATCTGGTAAGTTAAGATATTCTAGGCGACTAATTCTATTAAGAGAAATATCAGAATAAGACGTACTGCCTGTGCTGTCATAAACTCTAATAACAGCTTCTAAAACATCTAAGTCATAGGAGTTAAGCGTATAAGAAGCAGTACCAGAAACCATGTTTAGACTAACTTGAGCAACAGTCCAAAGATTTACTCCTCTGTTAGACCAATCTGCAAACATTATATTTAAAGATCGTCTAGCTGTTGCTGCGTCGTATCCTGTCCTTAATTCTAGTCCTGCAAGCTCATACGCTTCTTCGATAACCTCTCCAGTATCTATACTGAAGGTTTTTGTCCCCGAAGTAGCCATAACTAATAACTTTTTCTAAATTCAGCTACTATCGTATAATGATCATGTGCTGTATGTCCGTGAGTTGTTAAATCAACATCTCCGTTTATACCACTACCTGCATTATTAGGAATACCGCCAAAGTTTCTAAAATCATAATGACCAGTTTCTACACTTGCTGCGGCACTGCCTCCTAAGACAAGCGCAACAACATTAGACGTGGCATTCCATTCAATAGCAACTCGCATTCCTCCGACATCGTACCAAATCTGAGTAAGAGTAACTCTAGTACAAGTTTGCCCTTCTTCATTAGTATCCAATCCAGAAACATCTATTTTTTCAACAGAGGCTTCTCCAGAACCGTCAGAGATATTAGTAAATTTATAAACCAGTCTTTTGTCATCGTCTACTATTTTTTGACTCGTAACTGCGTCTGCCATAATTTACTCCTAGATAATACCAGTGAGGTTAATTAGTGAGTAATCAGTAGTTACGTTCACGATCATTACTGTACCAATCACTTGTATTACGTCTCCCGCCGCTGGACCTACTGCACCAGTTGCTCCTAGTGGCACTGCGTGATTACCTACAACTAAAGTACCTGAAGTTAATACTGTGGCTGGTCCTGAAACTGCAAACCAACCATAATAGGCGGCTGTCATATCTATAATTGTGACACCCATTGTTGCGCCTGTAGTTGTGGCAGCTTGACCGATAAGCGCACTATTAGGATCAGGAATTAGTGTTACTTTAGTATCATCCGATTCTAAAGCTGTTGCTAAATCATCGTAACAAGTTATCTCAATAGAAGGATCAGCTGAATGATCGTGTGCTGGGTTAGATTTTACTCTAAGCATTTGACCTTCACCTGTCGCATCATTAACGTAGAGATATCCACCTGCATATTGATTAGCTGTTATGTCAGTACCGCCAGTTTCAACAGATATTACAGTTTCGCCTGCTGCTACGTCTGCTGTAATCGCCATATCGAGGTGATGAGCAATCGCTGCTGCGTGAGTTACACATTTACCGGCTGTTACTGCACCTGCCCCCATTTTACCATAACGATAAACAGTATTACCATAAAGTAATCTGCTACCTAGTGGAAATAACTGAGAAGAGCTTTCTGCATAAGGATCAACCGTACCGTATTGACTCCCACCTTTACCTACAATAAAATCAGCTGGTCCATATCCAGTTGCTGCTGCATATTGGATGTGTCCACCAGCATCAGTATAAATATTACCATCAGAATTAATAACCATACCATCGGTTACTGCTCCTGTTGCTGCGGTTACATCAATGGTTTTGAAACCATTTTCGGACCGAACTGGTCCATTAAACGTTGAATTTGCCATAATTAAGTCTCCTTAACTCCCTTACCGTCTCGGCTTGTCTGCTAGGGCAGTCGATAAGTTAAATTAGTTTACCCCTAGAATCTATATCATTCTATCTCATAGCTTCAAAAAAGAAAAGAAAAAAGAAAAAGGGAGCCGAAGCCCCCCTTTAAATCAGTAGTTGAGTAATAAACCCTACTGTAGGTTCATTTATGCTCCGGGTGTACCGAAGATTCCTCTCCAGTCACTCCAACCGAAACTGTATCGCTCACGCGCCTTGTATCTAACATTTCCAGTCTCAAAATCACCTTCCATGTTTGTTGATACAGGTGTACGAACAAAATGTTTCAAGCCGTTTGGTGCATCTGTCTTGATAAACCACGCATCAGTATCTGTTAGATAATGGTTTACTGCGTATCCGCCTGAGACCATGCCCATGTTGCGAATAGCATTAATATCATTATCTGAAGTACCTACACGTCCCGGTGTTTCCAGAAGTCTATCAGCTACGAACTGCAACGCAGGCGGGATAACCATCCGTTGTGCTTGCGCATTGATCTTTAAGTTTCTTTCATCTTTGAAAGCAGCAATATCAATTAATGCTTGTTCCAATGAAGTCTCATTAAGATCGGCAGCCGTTGAAAGCTCATTTTTCATGTCGACATTACCAACGGTTGGATGGTCAGTAGCACAAAGCTCTTTTCCATCGCCGCCAACGTAAGATGAACTGAAAGCGTTATTCAAAACATTAGCTGCTTTGACTTGCTTACTTTGTTGCATCGAACGTGCAAGAGCTCTTGTATATCTGGAAGATAGCGTATCGTAGAGATTATCTTCGATTGCTTCCTCTGTCAATGCAAATGCCATTGCGATTGTCTCATGCGTATAACGAGCAGTCCACGATTCCTGTGCAGTATCATATACTACGGCAGCACCTTCTCCTTTAACAGGAGCTTCCCCAAATCCACTGAGCATTACCTCTTCTTCGAAGGCTCTTTCAGAACTTTCGGTGTCAAAGATATCTTCATGCTCATTGTTATAACGCTCATATTCTAATCCAAAAAGAGCGTGGAGACCCGGAGTTAACTCTTTAACGAGTTGAGCTCTATTAATCGCCATATTTCCTCTCCTTTAAATTAAACTGCGAACGTATTAGTTGGGAACGTAAAATAAGCTCTAGCATAAGCACCAATAGCGTTACTTGGTGCTAGGTTAAAGCCTACACATAGTGCGACACCACTTGAAGTAGTTGCTGTTGCACCCTCTTTCGATCTACCAGTAGTTGAACTACCAGCAGTTGTAGAAAGAGTGTACTTTGAGCCAATAAAACTTACTGCAGGAGTCCCTGCGGTAAATTGAGCTTCGTAAACAATACCCGGATCGGTATATACGAGAGCTTCAGCATCAGCACTACCTTGAGTAGCTGTACTTGCCGTCCATACTTTAGAAAACGTAGGTGTCCCGTCAGACGCTGTATAATATACTCCATAAAACACACCTATAGGAGTGCTTGTCGCACCTGCTTGATTGATATAACCACTTGAAAGAGTAACAACATCACCACTATAAATAGCAGTTCCGTAAGCACTAGCGATTCTCATTCTTGCAGGACGAATAACACCACCATACATGTGATATGCAGGAGTAAAACCATCAGGTTTATCTGTATTAGCCATAATTATCTCCTATTGTAATACATTGTTATTATTAATCGTCAGATTGATTCCTACTACCAAATTGGACCTTAGATTGCCTATTGATGTCACCACCTTTTATTGGCATCTTAGAGTCACTTTCTCGCATATAGTTTTGATCTACACCTTCCATTTGCGTTTGCGTTTGTTCTTTAAAATACGCATTACGCTCATTGACGGTTTCAACTGGAACTTTAGCAAGAATTAACCCTCCAACCCCTATAACTCCAATATTCGATCCACTATCAACAGTGGGAGCTTCAAAATCAGGATAATCTTCCGCTCTCACGGGTTCATATCCTTCACGAATACGTTTAGACATATTCGATTTATCGTCTTGCCCTCTTGTAGCTTCACGAATCCACCTGAATTTGTATCCGGGTGGTGGTTTGGGTGCGTCTAACATTGACGGGGGTTTCCAAGGTTGTCTGCGAGTTTGAGAGACTCGTGTCTCGGCAGATCGTGAGTTTCGATCTGTATTGACGTGTGTTTCTAATGTTTCTTCTGTCATTTTATACTCCTTCAATATGCTTAGCATATTCTTCAAGTGGTACATTTAGTCTTTTAGCTATTGCTACCTGACTAGGTGATAACTTGACTTTGCGTGACGCTTTTTTACCTCCAGCACCTCTGCTAGAAGCAGCAACCTGTTGCACGGGCGCAGATTGCTCGTTAGAAAATTTTTGTGGGAAGTAGTCTTTTATGCGTTTGTCTACTTCGTTATAATAAGAATTAGATGTAGGATCAACTCCTTCATCAACTAATTCTTTATGTATTCCGAAAGCAGCAAATGTCATAGCTTGGTCATCTCCAAACCACGCATTCTTAGCTGCCCATGCTTCAGCTTTTGGATCTGGGGCTGAAGCTTGTTGCGGCTGTAATGTTGGCGTGTAGTTTTCAACAGGAGTCTCTTGAGCAGCTCTTTGTTCTTTAACTTTTTGTTGAGCAGATAATCTTTTAAGATTTTCTGATTCAGCACTTGCTCTTGAAAGTTTTTCTGTTGCATCTGCAACCGCATTCCCATCTCCTGTGTCTTGAGCTTCTCTTAAATTTATTTTAGCTCGTTCAATATCCGATTGTATCCTATTATCGTACTCTTTGAAAAGGGAAGTATCGGAATTTTTTAATTTTTCTTTTAAATTAGAGTTACTTTGGTTAATACTCTGAGCGTAAGTAACCGCTTCATCACGCTGTCTTTCCGCCTCTCTCATCTTGTAAGTTAGCTTATCAATGCGTTTTTGTACTGACTCACTGATTTGATCCAACTCATCTTTCTTTTCCGCAACTACTTCAACTATTTTTTCTTCTTTAATTGAATCATCAACATCTGCTGCGCTTATATCTACCTCCCCTTCAGGAAGTTCTAGTTCTATCTTTTCTGCTTCTTGTTGCATGGTATTCTCCATGATTGTTTATGATAAAATTGCTTCTGGATCATCTATAGTTGCTAAAATCTCATCATCATTTAAAAGACGCATATCTCCGCCTTCTATATTAAAACGAGCTCCAGCATAACGACCGAAGATAACCCAATCACCTTCTTTACACCAAGGACCTTCTGGGAACTTATTCATATCACCATAGGCATCAGAGCCCATAGCAACAACATAGCCAACAACAGTTGCAAGTCGTTCCTTATCAAGTGTTGATTTGGCAATGTGAATCCCTCCTTTAGTGACTTGTGGTAATGAGAAAGGTAATATTAAGATACGATACCCCGTTGGACGTGGTAACTTATCTGCATGTGATTCTAGATTTTCTGGTGTAATGACGTTCTTTTCTTCCTGAATTTTAACTTCCGCAAGTTTACCATTACTTCCAAAATTATCTACTCTATCTGGAACAGTGTTAGTCATGTGCATCCTCCATATTGGAATGTAGGGTTTGAATTTCCTGTTCAACGAAATTCAAACCTGCGATTTCGCCAACTATCCTTTGGTATTGTTCAAAATCTTCAATACTTCCAGAAGCTAACGTTTGCGAGAGAGCTTCTTTTCTCTCTCGGATTTTACGAAGCAAATGCTCCGTTGCTACGATATAGTCCATTATTTAACTGATCTATACCAAAGAAGTCCTTTAGTCTGTCCATAAGCCGCTTTTACTTTTGCTTTTTCCGGCTTATCTAGGCAATACCCCGCTTCTACAGTTTTTGTTTTTGTAGTATCTTTCACACTAGGAAAACTAGGATCAGCCTTTGCTTTCTTAGGTGAAGGAGAAGGGTATTCTTTATTATTGTAATATTCTCGCATTATCTTTTTCTCCTATTCTGCAATCTTTTCTTTTTATAACCTGAAGCATATATGGCTTTAGCCTGTCTTGCTGCTCCACTTTTTTTCTTGTAAATCTTCCCTGATTTTCCCCACTTATAACCACCCTTTACTTTTCTAAGGGGCATTAATCTTTTTCTCGTGTTTCTTTAACAACTTTAACTAATTCTGTGTAATTCTTTTCCGCATCAGTTTTTGATTTCTGTTCTAATTCTTGTAACTCTATAGCGGCTTTTGTATCTTCTTTTCTAGCGTCTGCTTCAATTTTTTCTCTCTTAACCTGAGCATCCATTTCAGCTTTAGTCATTGCTACTTGTGTATCCCTTACATCTGATTGTTCTTTTTGCATTAACTGTTCACGTTCTAATTGTATTTGCTGTTCGAACATTTCACGTTGCGGATCAGGTGTAGCCATCGCATTAGCTAGTGCTTGTTCTTGTCCTGTTATAGCTTGTGTCGCTTGTGCGGCGGCTATTGATATTTGACTTTCCACTTCAGGAGGTATTGGTTGTCCCGGAGGTGGAAGCTGTATTCCTTGTTGTGCTAACATAGCTTCAATTTCCACTCTGTATTTAAGCGCATTATGTTGTTGAACATGGGCTTGTAATGCAGCGACTGCAGCTGGATTTTGTGCAGTTTTAGGATTTTCTAAAAATGCAGTATGTGCTGCGATATGTGCTTCATGGTTCTGTTGTGGAAATGCTTGTAAAGGAGTTTGCATTAACGAATCCATGTTTTCTAAAACTGGATCTTTAGGTTGTGTTTCTTCCTCTGGTGGCAATATTGAATCTATGTCCTTTATATTTAAAGCTATATACATTTTACGATACGCTTCTCGTAAATCGTGTAATTCAGGAGCAGCTTGTGCCATTTGTAACTGTGTCTGCGCTAAAGTAATTCTTTGTGTCATACTAAAGATATTTGGATCACTAACAGGAAGAACATCTACGCTATTATCAAAATCTTCTTTAAATACGTTTTCTGAAGCACCTTGTACTTGATACGGGTATTCAGGCGGTAAAAACTCACCAAATACTCTTTTTAGTATCTTAAACTCACATCTTTGCGCATAATGTAGTCTTTTATGGATCGCGGACATAATACGTTGTCCTTTTTCCAATAATGCTACAGTTGTACCTACGGGAGCTTCAGTATTACCGTCTCCTGTTGGATTTTCTACTGTTGCAGCAAATTGTTTACCCGATTCAACTAAAGCACCTAATAATTGAGTCAAAGTACTACTTGGCTCTTTATAAGGTAGCGGTAAAAATGCGTCTTGTAATCTTCCTCCGGGAGCGTCAACATCTCTCCACTCTCCGGGCTGTAACGGATCACTATTTCGCTGAATATTTAGTCCCCTAGACTTAAATCCTGCAGGTAGGTTAGCAAGCGTTCCTGCATCAATTAATTGACGTAAAATAGCCGTAACTGACTTAGTTAACCCGCCCATCATATGAATTAAGCCGAAACCATAGAATCCAAGTCCCGGAAGAAACTTGTAATGCGTGAAATATTCGATCTTTCTACGCATTGGGTCATCTTCTTTATAATTTGGACGAATTGCAAGAATTTCGTTATTATCTTTGCAAATAGTTACAATATAAGGCAATCCTAGTCCTGTTTCTTCCCCATTTTTACCAACATCCTTGTAACCTTCCAAATCTAAATCAACGTGCATCTCTAATAAAGTGAATTCTTCGTCACTAATTGTTCTAGTAAGTCCTTGAAGTTCATCAATTTTATCATCAACGTCAGTTCTTTCAACATTTGTTCCGGGAGAGCTCATTTCTACGTCTCTATAGAAACCAGAGAGCTGTAATTTACGCAATTCGTTCTCATTCATGTGAATTACGTGGGTAATTCGCGGTGAAGTGAGTAAATCTACTGCGTAATAAGGTACAACTAAGTGTTCTGACTTAACAAAACGTGCTGTAGCGCGTCCCAAAGCTGGATCGTAGTAAACCTTTTTAAATGCAGAGCCAGTTAACGGTAAATAAAACAAAAGTTGATCCATTTCGGAGTCATATTCTTCCATTTTATAAGTAATTTGGTAATTCATGAAGTTTTTAACGCGATTTGCCTTTTCTAACTTCGCATCGTCAGTCATTCCTAACACTTCGGTATCAACTGGACCCCCTGCAGGCAATAATTCCTTGTATGCTTGCGCTTGAAACTGAGTTACGGCTTCCGCAAGTATCGGATGGTGTACTCCAGACGCGCCTTCAAACGGTTGTGATCTAGATTCTGAATTTATTCCTAATAAATCCAGTCCTTTCACATAAGAATCAAACCAATCTTCCCTAGACTCTAAATCATCTTTATAAGAAGAAACTAATTCTGAGCTTATTGTGTTTAATTCTCTTTCGTCTAAATACTCTGCTAAGTTTTCACCAAACTTTGTAGAAGATTCATCAGGCATATCACTGCCTAAAATAACAGAACCATCAGGTTGTATAAAAACTTCCGTTTCTTCTGCTGGTTGTTGTGTGATTTCTAGTTCAATTTCTTCTTGCGAATCAGGAACTAACGATAAAGGTTGTTTTTCAATAGCCATAAGTGAACATCATAGTATTAATTTTATTAATAATAAACCCTTTGCTGATTAAAATAAATTTCGTCTTCATGATAATCTGTTGTTAATTGCAAAAAGCCCCCTTCTCTAAACCGTGCTAATGCTAAAGTCGTAGCATCAACTAAGTCGTCGTTCTCCCCGTTGGGAAAGTCTGTAACCTCCTCCATTAACTCTTCTCCCCACCTATTCTCCGGAACCCAAACGCGCCCATCTTGGAATATTGGCGAGACTGAATTCAATCTTGCTATCTTATCTTGACCTTTTCCGGGAGAAAAAGTATTTACAGGAATACCTATTCTGCGTAACTCTTGAACCAGTGGAATCCCGCTAGCTTTCGCTTCAATAATCACGACATCGGGATCCCAATAACTATACAAACGTAACGCTTCGTTTTTAAGTTCGGGAAAATCAAACCGTTCTTTTATACAATCTATCAAAATTAAATGCGCTTCTCCGCCCGCATATAAGTCTTCACCTATTTGTCCTTCTGGGTAAAAAACTCCCCATGTTGTTATCGCGGTAAAGTCAGCTCTTTCACTTTTTAAGAACGCGGTATCGTAACTTTGTATGATATATTTACACTTGGGAGGTTTATCTTCGTCCCAGACCTTAAACCATTTCTTAGGAATAATGGATATACCTTCACCTGTCGGTCTTTGCATGTATTGTGCCGCCCATTTAGACGGACTAACAGACGCTTTTATACTTTCAAGTTCTTCTAGTTTCCAAAAATTGCCCCAAAGTGGTTTACCACTAGGTAAAATTGCAGGAAATTCAATGACTTCCCACTGATCTGCGCCTTTATCCTGTGCCATTTTCTTAATTAAACGACCTGTTAAGTCTTTTTTAGACCAACGTGTCATTACAATAACGATTGCACCTCCCGGCTGTAACCGTTGTCGTGGTCCAGTCATGAACCATTCGTATGCTTCTTCCATCGATTTATCGGACATCGCGTCTTGTTC
>VTLG01000534.1_pt1 | contig 60140 bp, 96 predicted proteins | sample 4694571 | NCBI WGS metagenome assembly VTLG01 (sample SAMN12604809, study PRJNA352737) | marine metagenome | biome: ENVO:00000447; feature: ENVO:00000209|ENVO:00000569|ENVO:01000036; material: ENVO:00002151; isolation source: viral sequences binned using virsorter ...
GGGAATCTCTTAGAATATCTATCTTATCCAACGGTTTACGGCACTCAACATTGTCCGCACAAATGCCTTCGGAGAGCAGTTCCATTGTGTCAAATGCAACAAACGGAATTGAGCCACCTAGAGACTACCTGTCCGTTAAAAAATCAAAGAAAGGACCTCTTAAGCAAATTGTTCCCTCCTATGGTAGTTTGAAGAATGCTTATACGCTCCTTTGGAATATGCCTGGGAACACTGGTTATATTAACATTGTTAGTGTTATGCAGAAGTTCTTTGATCAAGCGATTTCTGGAAACTGGTCCTATAATCCAGAGCATTACCAAGATTCTGAAGTACCTGTATCGGTAATGGCACAGGATCTTCTCACCTCTTATAAGTATGGGTGGAAGACTTCTTACTATCAGAATACCTATGATGCTAAGAAAGATATAGATGAACCTGCTCATCCTATTGGTTGGAAGGATGACATTGCAGTTGACAACCTTATTGATGAAATCATGAACACTGAGGAGGAAATTTGTGACAGTTGTGCAGTCTGATCCCGATGGTATGACCGTGTTCAACACGAACAAGGTCAATACTAAAAAGCAACCCATGTTCTTTGGTGCTCCTTTAGGGGTACAAAGATATGATACATATAAGTATCCGACCTTTGATAGACTGACTCAACAACAGTTGGGTTATTTCTGGAGACCAGAAGAAGTATCACTTCAGAAAGATCGTTCTGATTATGCACAACTATCTGATCAACAGAAGCATATCTTTACTTCTAATTTGAAGTATCAGATCATGTTAGATAGTGTTCAAGGTCGTGCTCCTGGTATGGCATTCCTTCCTTACTGTTCTCTCCCAGAGTTAGAATCATGTATGGAAGTATGGTCATTCATGGAGATGATTCATAGTAGATCCTACACATACATCATTAAGAACGTATACTCAGATCCTTCAGAAGTATTTGATGAGATCTTAGATGATGATAAGATCTTATCTAGAGCATCATCCGTTACCAAATCTTATGATGAGTTTATAAACTATGCTCAATCATGGGGTCAAGGTAATCTATGGAAGAGAGACTCTAAAGGATCTCCGTCAGCAGCATGGACTATTAAGGATCTCAAACGTTCTTTATATCGTGCAGTAGCTAATGTTAACATCCTTGAAGGTATTCGTTTTTATGTCTCTTTTGCTTGTAGTTTCGCTTTCGGTGAGCTCAAACTTATGGAAGGGTCTGCAAAAATCCTTTCCCTCATTTCCAGAGATGAGTCGCAACATTTGGTTCTTACACAGCAAATTTTAAAGAATTGGAATCAAGGTGATGACCCTGATATGTTAGAGGTTATTGAGGAAGAGAAAGGAACTGTTATTCAAATGTTTAAGGATGCAGTAGAGGAAGAGAAGGCATGGGCAGACTATCTATTCAAAGATGGTAGTATGATAGGATTAAATGAGAGACTACTAGGTCAGTATGTTGAGTGGATTGCTAACAGAAGAATGAAAGCAATTGGTTTTGATCCCATCTATGATATACCTCTTCGCAATAATCCATTACCTTGGACAGAACATTGGTTAAATAGTAAAGGACAACAGAACGCACCACAAGAAACAGAGATTGAATCTTATGTTGTAGGTGGTATTAAACAAGACGTTAAGAAAGACACCTTCGCAGATTTCTCACTATGATTTTTCTATCAAACCCTTCAGTATATACTTTACCTGGAACATGGGAGAAGCAACCATTAGTTGATCCAGGTCTTGCTATTCCAATCTTTATTGGTATAGTTCTTCTTGGTTTAACTATAGGTGGTATCTATATGACTTTTGGTAAAGGTGGTAAAGATCTCAAAGATGAGATTGTTGAGCATTCTAAAATGCATGAACTAGGAATAGCACATAAGCACGATTAAAATGGACATTCGTGATGGTCTTATTACTATCAAAAATTTTGTTAGTAAAGAAGAAGGTGAGAAATTATCAAAGTATATACTTGAATACGAAAGCACTATTAAGTCATTAGGTCCTGATATATACGGTGGTACTTCTAATGACTCTCTAACAGGAAGATTTAATGTGTTTAACTATCTGGAACATGAACCAGGTGAAATATTAAATCCAAAACTGAAAGATATGTTTGGAGAATGTTTAGTTCAGTGTTGGGCAAACACATTTAGAAAGGGTGAGGGTATAGAACCTCATAAGCACAGTAATAAATTCAGATCAGGAATGGTATGTGCAAATTTATTTCTATCAGGAGTCAACAATGGTACTTGGTATGAAGCAGAAGGAGATATAATTAATGAGATTGGAACTCTAGTTGTATTTCCTAATGATTATGTGCATGGTGTAAAACCAAATACTTCAGATGCAATTAGAATTAGTATGGCATTTGATATTTACACCCTACCTAAAGCAAACACTTATCATGTAAAGTAATGGAATTTATTGTAGAATATGCTGTAGAAGATGAAGTCTGTGATGGACTTATGACTCTATATGATGAAGTAGCTGCTACAGGTAAAGCATGTAAACAGGGTAGTGTGGGATCTCATCAAAAGGTAGATGAGGATTACAAGAAGTGTACCGATTTATTCTTTAATGATATTCCCAAAGCAGGGATTGAATATCATCCTAGATTTAAAGATATGGAATACTTAAATCATCTCAAGGAGTGTTCGGAACATTATAGTAAGAAGTATTTGTTTGGTAGAGAGATAGTATTTCATAGTCATCCCAAGTTTCAATACTATAAACCTGGTGAGGCATTCTATGGTGCACACTTTGATGCTTCAGGTCCTGAACAATTGAGAGTAGTTGCTTGGATCACTTATCTAAATACTGTTACTGATGGAGGTGGTACACATTTTGTCTACCAAAATCATACTGTTGAAGCTAGAAAAGGCAAGACAGTTTTATTCCCACCAGGTTATACTCACTTACATCACGGTGTAGTATCACCAACCCAAGAAAAATATATCGTAACTGGATGGTTCGCATGGAACATGAAATGATTGGTTCAAACCAAGACAAACCCTTAACAGAAGAATACCAAAGACAGGCAGAACAACAGTATGAAGCACTCTTATCCGAGTATGATACCTCTCCCGTTGAGTCTGCTGGACTCATGTATCTCTGGGAGCAAGGAAAAAAGCGTAAAAATGTTACGAAAGATACACAAAATCTTGATAAATAGATGTGGGTATGCTAACATACCTTTGTCGTTCAACCTCAATGGAGGTCGCAAGTAAGCCGACTCGGAACGGAGCGTTCATCCCATGATACCACTTCTACTAGCAACTGCTGTGGTCTGTGCCGATATATCAGAAATGGTAGATCGTGTCAATGCAAAACATGACCTTACCCTTCAAGAGAAGGAAGAGATCATTGCTGTATATCAGATTCATTTAGTAGAGGCAACAGGACTGGTATGCGACTGGGACGCAAAAGCCGACTGAAGGAACGGGGCTAAAAATCCCAATTACTTTAGGAGTAAACCAATGGCACAAGTCACATATCGTGGTGTTAAATACAACACCAATGACAAGAATTCAAAAGCTTGTCAAGAGAAAGTACATACACTAACTTATCGTGGTACTTCACATGATGAAAAGATAGCAGTATGTGCTTAGACTAACATACTTGTTTCAAAACAGACCCTTTACAGGGTCTGTTTTTTTGTGCTATACTAAATATTGAAAGTACAAAAGAGGAGTCATGAAACTTTTTCTGGACTGTTCTGAAGTCCCACAAATCACTGAGATATACAACACAGGATTAATTGATGGTGTCACTACCAATCCTACATTGATGAAAAAGTCAGGTAGAAATCCAGTTGATGTGTATAAAGAATTATCCGAATTGTTTCCATGGAATTCTTCTATCTCTGCTGAAGTTGTAGGTGATACTTCCGAAGAGATGTTAAAGATGGCAGAAGAATACTTGGATGTAGGTCCTAATATTACTATTAAAGTACCTTGTACACCACAAGGTCTTCTAGCATGTAAGGAATTATCTAAAGAAGAAATTCCTGTAAACGTTACGTTGATCTTTACTACTGCTCAAGCAATTCTTGCAGCAAAAGCAGGTGCAACATTTGTTAGCCCTTTTGTTGGCAGAGTGAACGATCAGCATTATGATGGTATTAAATTAGTGGAGGAAATAGCAGATGTCTTTGCTACTCACAAATCTGAGACACAAGTCTTGGCAGCATCCATACGTGAACCTTACCAAGTCACCTCTTGTTTCCGAGTGGGTGCTGATATATGCACTATCCCTTTAAAGGTATTCCATGGAATGTATAAGCACATTCTTACTGATAAAGGTTTAGAATTATTTGATGCAGACTGGAAACAGGTTCAGGAAAATCTGAAGTGAACGGACGCATTGATAAGGTGCACATGACATCCCGCTTAATGAAAATTAAAAAAGGGATCGCTGAAAAGCATTGGTATCCCGAATGGGATGACAAAGAACGATGGGCTGCTCAACAAGCACTTAATAATGCCCTAGATATATTAGATGAATACTGGGAGTAAACTATGTTACACATGAGAGAACAACTACTAAGAGCAGTGCTCGCACATGCTACTGGTGAAATTGAAAAGCACAAGGCAAACGTTAATGTTTACCTAGAACATCCAGCAGGTATTGGAGAACATTCTGATATCACTGAAGCAATTCAATGTGAGTTGGATAAGATTGCACGTTACCATGATCAAATAGAAGTGATCAACAAGTATTTCCGTAACCCTTCTACTACTAGTGGATCTTAAAGTTTGTACAGTATGTGAATCTAGATGGTTGGATGGACAACTCTACTGGGCAACTGGTAAGGTAGGTTGTCCACATGACCTAGCAGGTTTATTATGTAATGATGTAGACAGTACTGAATGCATCAATCCTTGTAAAGGATCTACTAGTGGTCAAACATGGGAGATACGGAGACAGTTTGATCTAAATAATTTAAGCGATTTTTGGGACAAATGAAACTAGGAAAAAAACTAACTCAATTGAAAGATTGGGATAAAGCAATGGCAAAGAAACTACAGGACAAGTTTAACTTGACTGATTATCAGATGTTATGTCTTGCATTTGCTAAAGGATTTATTATAGGAGCAATTCTATTGTGAAACAACAGAAGATTACTTATCGTATCCGTCAGGATGGTGTAGTGTATGAAACAACTGAAGGTACTGAAGGTAATGAGTGTGAAAGGTTGACTCAAGATATTGAAAATGCCTTGGGTACTCTGTCTAATCGTATACATAAACCAGAGTATTATAAATCACAACAAACTGTAACAGATGTCACACTTCAGCACGATCAAGACCAAACTTAAAGATAGAAAAGCATTACTTCAAGCATTAATGCTCATCGGATATCCTGTTTTTGTTGATGAAACATTAGAGAACCCTGCTGACCATGAGCATAAGCAATGGAAGGTTGATATTGCTGTAGGAAAAGACTTTGGATTCCGTTTAAATAAGGAAGGAGTCTATGAATTGGTTGCTGACATTGAAACATGGAGTGAACCTATACCTATTGAAAGATTTATAGATAAGATATCACAACAGTATGCTTACGAAGTTATCTCTAGGGAAACTAAAAAGGCAGGTTGGGAAGAGGAATCACTTGAACTAAATGATAAGCAAGAATTAGAGCTTGTCGTTTCACGTTGGGTGTGATATAATATTAGATACTTCAGATGTTATTATGAGCAAACTGACAAAAAAGGAACGCCATCAAGTTAAATCTAGGTGGTATTATCTCTTTTGGGGAGCAGCAACTGTATCTGTATTTGCAGGTCAGATGTATGTTGGTTCTGGATATCGCCAGATGTCTAGAGCATTCAATAGATTACTAGATGAAACCATAGAAGTTTTAACACCTAAACCAAAAGGTTTTTACTTACCTTTAGTACCACAACCACAGACAGGTACACCAGATACATACTATGAGCATGATGGTAATGAGATCATACTGCTTGATGGTTTGCATTAAAAAACCACCCCAGATGAGGTGGTTTTGAATTATTAACTTGTGTTCATTGTTCTATTGAAGTAAGATTTCCTTACAAATACGCTTGCATGAACTCTGGTCGTCTGCACATTCAATCAAGCATTCGTAGTAATCGTCTAGTTTTTGATCTTCTGTGAGATCCATATGATTCCACTCCGCTAGATTATTCTGTGAGACTATGTTATGCATAGAGTTAACCTCCTAACCGTGGACAATCATAATAAAGAACTTTGGGAACATCTTGTTTCCTCCAACTTCTACCATTATTTAGACAACTAGTGTCAGTATTCCCTGATACATTTAACAAAAATTTATGCCTAATTGACTATGACAGTTAAAGATTTTTCTAAACAAATCAAGGCAGGGACTAAGAAGTCTCACACTGCTGCTGAGAACACATCATTCGTTGCATCTTTCTTACGTGGGGTCGTTAGTAAGGAAAACTATAGACAGTTAACTGCTAATTTCTACTTTGTTTATCATGCTATGGAGACAGAGTTAGAAAGACTTAAAGATGATCCTACTGTCGGTCCTATCAGACTGAATGGATTAGCAAGACATGATTCATTAGTAAAAGATTGTGAGTATTTCTATGGTAAGGATTGGAGAGATCAGATCTACCCTACTGAGGCAACACAACAATACATTAATAGAATTAAAGAAGTAGCACATGAAAATCCTAAACTATTAATTGGACATCATTACACACGATACATGGGTGACCTATCAGGTGGACAGATCCTTAAGAACATTGCTAAGAATGCTTTAGGTCTTGAAGATGGTGGTCTAGACTTCTATGATTTTCCTGAGATAACTGATAAGAAACTATTCAAAGATTCTTATCGTAGTGTACTTGATAATTTCATACCAGTTGACCAATCAGATGTTAATGCTATAATAGTTGAAGCGAACTATGCTTTCAGATTAAACATGTATATGTTTGAAGAGATGGAAGGAGATGCCACACAAAGTTTCTTAAAAATGGTAGGTGGTTTAATTAAATCTCGTGTCGCTTACTTCTTTAAAGTTGCGGGGTTTGGATTTTAATGCACGGTAATTTAGAACCAGAGAATAAAGTCTTTCTGGATAATACACCAGAAGATGCAAAGGTTCTTGTTGAACAAGATCCTATTAAAGCACATGTAGATGCTTTATCATCATTGATTGAAAGACAGGGTGGACAAGTTAATTACTTGACATGTTCTAACTCTGCTGGCAGACAATCTAAGAAAATTGTTATTGAGTATGACGTATGCAACAAGCACGATTAAAAGAGATCATTAAGACACTTAAAGAAGTCTTAGTGGAACTAGAATCCGAGGTCTATTCTGATCCTTCTAAATATTTGGAAGGACCTAATAGAATGATCGGTGATGACAACGACGGAGAGTATTAATGAAACTAGGAAACTGGACACCCCCACAAAGACCCAAGTGGGTGAAGGAGATTATGAAAATCCCTGGTACTACAAAGGTACAGCTTTCACTTCTAACGATATTGGCGACTTCTTCGGTTACGTCTACTGTATTACAAATCTCCAATCAGGGAAGAAGTACATTGGAAGGAAGTATTTCACCAGCCGTAGAAAGCCTCCAGGTGGGAAACGAAAAGTTACAAGTGAGAGTGACTGGAAAAAGTACTACGGAAGTTCTAAAGAACTTAAGTCCGATGTTAAAGCATTGGGGAAGTCAGCATTTAAACGAGAAATAATCAGCCTACATAGTACACTGGGTCAAGTCAATTATGAAGAGACCCGACAGTTGTTCATCAACAATGTATTAACTGAGGCAACAGATGATGGATCACCCGCATTCTACAATTCAAACATCCTTGGAAGGTACATGCGAAAAGATTACTTCAAGGGTTGACAGTAAGTATAGTGAATGCTATACTGTAGACACTTATGGTCTTCCAGACATGTGTCCTGATGATTACCCACTGAACATGGTTCAGTCTATGCTTGATGTATTTGTAGATGAACTACATGAGTCGGTATCTCGTGGTGAAGACTGTGAACAGATTGTAAAACGTATCCAAGAACTTAATTCCTATGACATGCAAAGTATACAGTAAGGCAGAAACTGCTGCTAGAGATGCGGTTATTCAAGCACTCTATGATAATGTTGATAAAGAAACTCTTGATCAGTTGTGGGGTCACTACCTAGGACTTCGTACTATTCATGAAGAACATACACATTCTGATACTGTAACAGTACCAGAAGGAGTAGACTTAAGTGGAATGACAGATTATGATAACCTCATACAGTTCCCTACTTCAACTAATATTGATCTTGATCTAGGTGCAGCAGACACAATTACATTCACTCCAGATGAGCATCTCAATGATGTCATAACATTTAGTGATGATATAGATCCTGACAAAGGTGCATAAATATAACGTCTTTGCCAATAGACCATAAACTAGATGGTTGTAGCGAGAATGCAACAATAAGATCGCAGAACAATCTTGGGGAGCATTGCTCCCCTTTTTATTATGACAGAGAATTTTATTAGATCATACGATAACGTATTACCAAAAGAATTAGTAGAGAATCTAATTCAAATGGCAGGGCAATCTGTTACGTGGCAGAGTCGTTCTGATAAGTATAGACAAGACATGCAGATAGCATTAGATCCTTTTTGGCCACAGATTGCCATGGATGTTAATAACTATCTGCTTAATAATATGTTCACTCATTACCTAGATGACTTTCCATATCTACAGGGTCAAGGTACTGATTGGTGGAGTGGATCTGTAATATTACAAAAGACAGAACCGATGCAAGGGTATCATAGTTTTCATTGTGAAGACATTGCATGGGGAAACAGACAAAGAGTTCTTGCATGGATGGTATATCTTAATGACGTTGAAGAAGGTGGAGATACAGAATGGTTATATCAACAGAAGAAAGTTCAACCAAAAGCAAACATGGGATTGTTGTGGCCTGGTTCTTTCACTCATCTACACAGAGGTAACCCTCCTATTAGTGGAACCAAGTATGTATTGACAGGATGGTACGCAAGCATGGTTAATATGAATAGATTTAATGTTGAACATAAGAACTCCTAATGTGAAATCTTAAGATTTAGTCAGAAATACCTAATAAGGGGGTTTACAAAACTTAATCTTTGCTATATAATATTGTTACGTTTCTTTACAAAAGAATGACTACTTCATCTTCCAGTATGAAACGTTATACTACTACTGAGCAGGGTGGCAGACAGAATATGTTTGCTCACGAGCCTGAGATAGAAGTATTAGATCAAGACTACTGGACAAACGCTGAGTTAATCAATGGTCGCCTTGCGATGGTTGGTTTAGTAATCGGCATCTTTAATTACACTGTCTTCGGATGGGTAATACCAGGCTTTGTTTAAACTAACAGGTCTTTACACCGCCTCAACTATAGTGGAGGCTACTTTTAACCCTCAATCTAAAAAGGAGAAAATCAATGACACCAGAAGCAGAAAAGTTTAACGGTTGGGCAGCAATGATAGGATTCGTTGCAGCTCTAGGTGCATACGTCACCACAGGTCAAATCATTCCAGGTATATTCTAATGACAAATTCTACAGCAACCTTTGACGATAAAGCACAGAAGCTTTGGGCAGAGAAATGGAATGGTAGACTAGCAATGCTTGGTCTTATCGCAGCAGCAACATCCGATCTGTTTACAGGTCATATGTTCTTTGGCATGTTCTAAAAACTTAACATAACTAAATACTTATTCATAATAAGTTACAATACACACACAATACGATGGAGACTCTAACAGATACAGCTAATACAATATCACCCTTCATGGCAATCCTATGGTGCTTCTATCCTATAGGTGCACTTGTCTTTATTGAATTGCTACTTCGTGCAATCAATGATGATGACGATGACCAAGATGGTGGTAAAGGCATTCGTGTCAGTCAAGCTGTACCTGTTGCAGTTCCTTCAGGAGCTTAACAATTATGTACCAATTAATGTTTCTAGCAACCGTTATGGTGGTTGCCTTTACAAATGTCGGTCAATTCGCTTTTCAGTAGTCCTTACTACGCACTATTTGAATTCGGTTTCTTCTGTTGTGTAGGATTCACAGCAGGTAATTTAGGTATTATTTAATGGAAGATTTAGATTTAAGAGAACAAGCAGTTAAAATACTATACAAACAATTCGGTCAGCATGATAGCATCTATACATGTGCTGATGAATGGTCTAAGAAATTTGAAACTACGTCAGGAATCGTAAGTTATTACAAAACGTACTTCGCAAATAGCATCTAAATAGATGTGATTTTGGATACACTACATGGCATACACTGTTACATTAGTTGATGCGAATGGAACTTCTACCTCTTTTGAATGTGATGAGGATGAACTCATTCTAGATAAGGCAGAGGAGGAAGGTGTTGATGCACCATATTCTTGTCGTTCTGGAGCATGTTCAACTTGTGCAGGTAAAATTATAGAAGGCACAGTTGATCAAGAAGACCAGATGTTCCTAGATGAAGAGCAGATAGAACAAGGATTTGTATTAACATGTGTTGCAAAACCTACCTCAGACGTAACCATTGAGTTAGGTCAAGAGGAAAATCTTTAATAAATACAATTGAATTCATTCATTCATTATGGCTAGAGATCCTAATAACGAAGCCCGTTGGTGGGCAACACGTAAAGTTGATGGAGAGATTGAGTACTTAGTTAGTACTACTACATGGTCAGAAGACTATCGCTTTGCAAAAGTATTTGACGCACAAGCAGGTGCTCGTGCATTTTTGAAGGAGCACGGACTAAAAGGAACAGTTCGTAAAGTAAAATGAATTCTTCAACACCCCTACTTGATTTCCTGTTATTGGGTATCCTAACAGGATGCATTGTCATAGCTGTACAAGATAGAAAATTCTAAATGACATACTTTGCACCAGACAAGATTCCTTATGATGAATGGTTTGATGACAGAATAAACCCATTAGATTTAATGCCAATAGCAAGAGATGAACCATTAGATCTTGCACCAAGTTCAGTGGAACCGCAAGATGAAGAAGAAACTATGCATGAAAAGATGTATCGGTACGCAACCTCAAGATACAATCCATTTCATGTAGGTGCTTCCGAGAATTGCCATGCTGATATAGAGTATGGTGGTTCAGAAATCCCCCAGAAAAAGACTTGACAAAACTGTAAAGTTTTGTTAATATACATAATACAGGTGAGGAAATCCTCATCTTTTTAATACTCCTGACCAGGACTAAACGGAGATATCAGTCCTAATCATACCACTACAAAAACGTTCTATTAATTCAGATGACAACTATCTCAAAGAGAGAGCAAGGTCTACTGTCAGGATGGAGTGAGTTTTGCGAGTGGGTTACAAGTACAAACAACCGCATTTATGTTGGTTGGTTTGGAGTTCTTATGATTCCTTGCTTGTTAGCTGCTGCTACTTGCTTTATCGTGGCGTTTATCGCTGCTCCACCCGTTGATATTGACGGAATCCGTGAACCTGTTGCAGGTTCATTCATGTATGGTAACAACATCATCTCTGGTGCTGTCGTTCCATCATCCAACGCAATTGGATTACACTTCTACCCTATATGGGAAGCTGCTACTCTAGATGAGTGGTTGTATAACGGAGGTCCATATCAGTTGGTTATCTTCCACTTCCTAATTGGTATCTCAGCATACATGGGAAGACAATGGGAGTTATCATATCGTTTAGGTATGAGACCTTGGATCTGTGTTGCTTATTCAGCACCAGTATCTGCTGCTTTCGCAGTGTTCTTGGTATATCCATTTGGTCAGGGATCTTTCTCTGATGGAATGCCTTTAGGTATATCAGGTACGTTCAACTTTATGTTCGTGTTCCAAGCAGAGCACAATATACTAATGCATCCTTTCCACATGGCAGGTGTTGCAGGTATGTTCGGTGGTAGTCTCTTCAGTGCAATGCACGGTTCTTTAGTTACCTCTTCTCTAATCAGAGAGACAACAGAGAACGAGAGTCAAAACTACGGATATAAGTTTGGACAAGAAGAAGAGACATATAACATTGTTGCTGCTCATGGATACTTCGGTAGATTAATCTTCCAGTATGCATCATTCAACAACTCACGTTCACTTCACTTCTTCCTAGCAACATTCCCAGTTGTATGTGTTTGGTTAACTTCTATGGGTATATGCACAATGGCATTTAACCTTAACGGATTTAACTTTAACCAATCAGTTGTGGATGCAAACGGTAAGGTCGTTCCAACATGGGGTGATGTATTAAACCGTGCCAACTTAGGTATGGAAGTAATGCACGAGCGTAATGCTCACAACTTCCCACTAGACTTAGCAACTGCTGAGACTACACAGGTTGCTTTAACTGCACCTGCTATAGGTTGACATACAGTTTAAAATAAACTATAATAAGGGGGTTCTATACCCCCTTTTTTTATTATGCACTTGATTGTAGGTGGAATTGTAATTGTTATAATTGTTACCATTATCTGTTATTCAGTTTTAAATAAGTACGATCCACATAGATAAATTATGGAACTCAACGACCTTAATGTAAATAATGTCCTTGATGAAATCCGTCCGTACATTGAAGCGGACGGTGGATACCTTGAGTATGTTGCTATTGATTACCTTAAGGATGGTCCTATTGTAATGATTAGATTGCTCGGTGCTTGTGCAGGTTGTGCTATGAGTGCCGACACATTAAAACTTGGAATTGAAAGATTAATTAAAGAAAAATTCCCAGAAGTAAAGGAGGTCATACAGGTATGAGACTAGGAGTTATGTGTTCTGGTAATGGATCTAACTTTGAGAATATAGTTCGTACATGTAGAGAAGATGAAGTGGTCTTAATGATCCACAACAAAAAAGAATGCGGTGCATTAAAGAGAGCAGCAAAGTTTGGTATTCCCCATTGCTATATCTCTCATAAAGAAGAAGATAATATGATATTGTTGTTTGAAACCTACAAAGTAGATCTTATAGTACTTGCAGGTTACATGAAAGTCATCAAACATCCAGAGAAATTTCCATGTCCTATTATAAATGTTCATCCTTCATTACTACCTAAGTATAAAGGACTACATGCAATAGAACAGGCAATGAATGCCGATGAAATTACTACTGGATGTACGGTACATTATGTTAATGAAGAACTGGATGGTGGTGAGATTATTATACAATCTGAAGTACCTATCCTTCCAGAAGATGACATTAAATCATTAACTAAGGCAGTTCAAAGACGTGAATATGCCATCTTACCTGAGGCTATATCATATGTTAAGCAAAGATTACAGATGCAAGTTGACAGAAATTTGCTGCCGTGTTAGACTTAAACGCAAGGTAACTTTAGATGAAAGAATCTGGGTTAACAAACTCTGTGAACATAATCTTCAAGCAAGAGGTATTGCACAGAGACATGGATACTTTGACTACGAACAAAAATGAGTGACATACCAGAGAAGGGAACGTACATTGATACTCAAGGAATGAGTGGTCCTGCTGACCCTACTGTTCCTACAAGACCAATAAAAGAGCAGCAAGATAATCTTAAACCTGCTATTATTACACCGAGAAGATTGTTTACTCCTGAGTATGCTAGGGAGTTGAAGATTCTTATCAATGAAGTATTAGATGAGAGAGAATATAATAAGAGATTGAACGGAGCATACGATAACATTAAAGAACTACCTCCATCATATTTTGATTCAGAAGAATTCAAACATCCTGTTGGAGAAGATGAACCACCTTACGAAGATTGGACACAACCATGGGATTAGAAAATTGGGAGAGTGAGTACCTCTCTGATGCATTTAACGTGATTAGTAAGAGAGAACGAGAGATACTAAATGGATCTCCACTCAAATCACATGAAGGATGTCTTTATGGTCGCATGTATGCTGACTATAAGAAGCAGAAGGGCTATGATTAACACAAACATTAGGATCTTAAGAGACTTTCTAAGCCCACACTAGAATATACCCTTAAATAACGTATATTTTCCTAGTGCTCTGCCTTTATAAATAAATTCAGAGATGTCATTGTGATAAGTATTCCATGTCCCAGCTAAATGTAGGAAAAGTTAACGTCACAGGGGATGGCGTACAATATCCCCAGTATACCAACAGTAATAGACCGACAGGTTCTACAGGTTTGGTTATATACAATACTGATGAAGCAAAACTTCAAGTCTACACAGGTAGTGCTTGGGAAAACATTGGTGCTGCTGATGATGGTGGAGAGATTGTATTATCAGCAGGTAATAGATCTCAGAGACCTGGATCAGGACCTGGTGGTGAAGATAGAGAAAGAATTTTTAGATGGAATACAGAGACAAGAACGCACGAAACCTACTACGACTTCTCTAACTCAGGTTCAGGTGCAAGGGACGGATGGTATGCTATAGGTGGTTACTCAATGGTCTATCACCTTTCAGCAAGAACAGGTGCATGGAACTCATGGGATGCAAGATGGGGTACAACTTTCCACAATGCTGACTACTACCAGTACAAGTTTTACATCACAACTTCTGACCCTAATGGATCAGATAGATTCTGGATGAGATATTGGAGAGGAGATAATAACCTTTCTACTAATGGTTACTACTTCTCAGGTGAGTGGTGGCACTCAAACGATGGTGGATCAAGACAGAACTCTCAGAACAACTCTTATTGGCCAATCACTGTTGTAAACAACAACTCTTACCGTATGCAGGCTAACGGTGAAGGTACTTATCAAGGTGAAATCTTCTTAAGTAATACACCTACTGGTACTCACGAACGTTGGAATGCACATTGTGATTACAACTACTGGTCACAACAGGAATGTGGAACTGGTTGGCAGGGATGTAACTGGACTGGTGCTACTCAATCAGGAACAGGACACCCAATTACAGGTATCAGAATTGGTCACCATGACGGACACAGTGTTCGTGGTGTAAACCAAGGTACGAATACAATTATTACTGTATTTGGTATCGGTGGTTCCGAAGCAAAAGAATGGTCAGGTTCTTGGTAAACATTATTTTTTAAAACAATGGCAGTTTCAGCAACAAAACGAGCATACTACGAGAAACTATTCCCTCAATCTGAAATGGTTGCAGGGTCTATTTCAGGTGATCAACAAATCTCAGATGCAGATTATGAACTTTGGTTGGAAGAGCAACCATCTCCAGAAGAGCATGCTATTAGAGAAAACGATGATCTATCTACATGTTATGCTAATCGTCAGTTATACTATCCTCGTGTAGAGACAGAAGCGATAGCACTGATTGAAGGGTTTAGATATCTTAAGTCTAAAGGTACAGACATCGGACCTGATATGGATGCATTACTTGCACAGATTGATGGAGTTAAAGCAAAGTTCCCTAAACCTTCAGGTGTAACAGATGCTTATCCTGAGAATACTCAACCTACAAACATGGCAGACGCATCTGCAACTAACAACACAGTTGACACACCATCTTTATAAATTAATTTAACTTACATTATGCAACTCGGAACTCACCCGATCTTTCCGACTAACTTAATTGAATACGCAAGACCTGAAGAGTATGACTTTACTCCAGGTCTTGTTGAGTATTTGTACAAGGAAAGAGATGCTCAGGTTTGGGAACCTGCTCTCTACTCTCTTAAGGGTAATAATGCTTGGCATTCAAATGATAATCTAGCAGACTTTCCTACTGAATGGTCTGTAAAATTAAGGAAAATGATCCTTGATGTTTCAGCAGTGTATCATGGTGCTGTTACTGGTGGGATGGCAATGGATCCTGAGTTAATTCGTATTAAATGTTGGTCAATAATTTTAGGACAGTATGCTACTTCAAATTTTCATAGTCATCCTAACTCAGATGTGAGTGGTGTTTATTGGGTGCAAAATCCTGATGAAATTGGTGATGATGAAGGTAGATTTGTAGTACCTGATCCTCGTGGTGGTGCATTTGCATCTAGACTTGAAGGATCACATCAATTTTTCATGCCACCAAAGGTAGGTAGTGGATTAGTATTTGGTTCGTGGTTACCACACTATGTTGAACCACATTACAAAGAAGGAGACCGTATAAGTATATCGTGGAACGTATTCCTTAAAGATCCTCCAGAAGGATACCAAGGAACACAAGTATCAATGTCATCATGGAGAGATCAACATGGAGATAACTGGGGTTGAATGGACTGACCTAGCAGATGACTTTGGTTATTATACTGTTAGTGTCAGTGGAATTGAAGAGGTAACACCTGCTCCATTCCCATCCAAACCAATTAACAACTGTTTTAAAGCATGGAAAGCATCAGATGAATTAGAGAAGTTCATAGGTGATGTTGTTGAAGACCTTATGTATTATGGTGATAAGAGTGAAGGTAAATGGACTTATCCAGTTAAGAACATAGGAAGAAAGTGTTGGGGAAACTACTTTGATAGAATCAGACACAGTTCAATGCAGTTCAGTCACCTACCTCATGTTGACGGACCTGGCTGGGTTGGTAATCTTTGGATGACTGATCATCCTGAAGGTGAACGTGGTACACAGTTCTATACTTACAAGAGTCAGTGGAAGGAGGATAAGTTTTCCTTTATGAAGGATGTATTAAAACCATCTAGCAATGTCAAGGAAATGATTAGAAGACTCCAAGATAATATAGAATATTATTGGGAGCAGTGGGACATAGGAGCAATAGAAGGGTATGGATTCAAGTACTTAGGTACAGCACCAGCTAAGAAGGATACCATTACAGTTTACAACTCAATGATACCTCACACTGCATACTGTGGGAACATTGACATCAGTTACAGTCAGCTAGTCAAGGTAGCAACAGCACCAACACATATTGAATGACCCAAAACCAAAATCGCCTTTTAGTTTCAAAAAAGGGCGGAAAAAAACGCGGGGTATTTTTTCGCGTGTAAGGTTTTTTACAATATTACGCAAACCGAAAGATATCATTAAGAACAGGCAAAATGTCAGCATTTCATTATAATATAGTGGGTAACTAATCCTAATTAATCCTATGTCAGGCGACGGACACCCAAAAGATCAGCCGCTGAAGTTTTATTCAGAAGAGATGACGGCTACGAAGAGAGCTCTTCTAAATCATCCACACACTAACTACGTACTGGAAATTGAGCACATGTTAATCCAAGCAAGATGGAGAAATAGCTCACCTTTACGAGAATAAATACTTAAAAAGTATTAGGAAGTGACATACCAACCTTTAGGAAGTTTCGGACCAACGTGTGACCCTGCAACAGCAGCGACTGTTACAGTAGGTCCTCCTGGTTCTGTTGGTAATCCTTCACCTCCACAGAAAGCACAGGTTGGTATACCTGTAGCATTTGTTGTAGATAATCCAAGTTCATATTCACCTTTAGAGACGGGGGATCCAGGTTCCCCGTTTTACTTTGGTCCTTTATGTGATCCTAGGTTTATAGGAAGACCAAGAGACCTTGAATTTGTTGATCCCGCATCAGAATTTAGAGTATGGCCACCAGTATATAATCCCGAACAAGAATGGCCTGATTTCCTACCAGAAATACCTATGGGTGGTGGTCAAAGATGTAAATGGGATCCAATTAACAAAGTTTTCTTTGATTGTGAACCTATAGTAACAGACGGACCTTATGGACCACCTGTTGTAGTTTCTGATCCTAATTGTGTAGGTTCTAATTGTTATAAGTTTGTAGATAGACTGAAATTAACTTATGAAAGGGATTTTGCACCACCTACTTATACAGGACCTGAGTTTGACGAGTTCTATTGTCTAGGATACTGGTCTGATGAGAAATATGATCCTAGTATCTTTGAATTAACTACACAGACCACTAATTTACAGATAGGTCTGTCTAATAACGAAAGTTACGAGCATTTATTAAGTTCCACCTCTCTTTACAAGACATGGAGAGCAGGTTATTACACTGGACAAGTATATAATCAGTGGGCTAGGGATAATTTTGTCCACACTACAAATTATGATGCTATACCTAATAATTCAGAAACATTTTATGTACTTCACCCTGTTAGTGAGGCTAAACTAGGTACTCATACTGTAGAGTATGGTGCAGATAATGCTGCAAGTTTTAGATGGAGTGGTAGAGAAGGAGAAAACAATGTAGTCTTTGATAATTCAGGTACTTTTGATACATGTCCTCAAACTGCTACTATAACTTTCACTGAACCAGGATGGAAGAGATTTGAATTTACCATTACTAATGGAGCTGGAAGTAGTGCTTGGAATTTAAACCCTGCTGGTATAGGTGTAAAGATTCCTACGTTAGATGGGTTTAACATTGCTACCTTTGCTGAAGGATATCCAGGTGGTACTGGTAGAGAAGGTAAGGATGTCAACTCTAAGATTCTTTGGCAAGGCACTGGTAGAACTGGTGAGTTACAATTAGAACAGAGTCATAATACTATCTTTGGTACGGAAGGTACTGGTACTCCACCTAGACAAGTTGGTACAGTTAGAAGAAGATTCTTAATTGAAAATGATTCTCTTGCTATTACTGTGGCATCTAAAGAAGCAACAACTAATATAAACACATCTCAACCAGGTGAGAACTATGATGAAGGAGACATGGTTCTATGGATTGAAAACGTAGAAGTATTAAAGTCACCTCCATCATCATTCCATGGTTGGGGATCGTATCTATTGGAATTGAATACTGGTAATGTATATGATGGTAGTTTAAATTACGCACAGTTTGAAGCAGCAACACCTACACCAGGTGCATGGGTACAACAAGCACTTGGTAATGGAGATATTGTTGCATCTATGTTGCCTAGAGATGGTTATTTAAAATCATATGGTACTGTGATGCTGAACATATTTGATTCAACAATCACTACCACTGCACAGAACTATGTGTTCCAGTACAAGACAGTACCAGAAACATTTGCAGTTACACATCCACTATGGAGTACCTTTGGTAATGAACATATGTGTTGGGTTAACCCTGCTGTATGTACACTACCTGCGATGCAGCAAGAGGTTACATATAATATTCTCTTCCCTAACTCTCAGGAATATGTTTGGGAAGTTTGTGGTGATGATGATGTTAAGTTCTTCTTAGATGGTTCACAGATTGGACCTCTGTCAGTAGGATTTGCTACTAATGGTGACACTACGTTCACACAGTATGTAACTTCAGGTCCAAGAACACTGTTAGTAAGATGTACTAATACTAAATGGAATGATACTACAGCATATCAATGGGCATCTAATCCTGGTGGATGGGGATTCCGAATTAGTACTACAGGTAATACACCTACAGCACCTATACAAGTAACCTTTGATAGTAATGGAGATCTAATTTCTTCTGGTGGTACTGGATCTGCTAGTGTATCTCTTGAATTAAATTGGAATGATAATCCTAACACGGCTGGTACTGCGGTAGATACTATTCAATTTGGTGGTAAAACATGGACACAGACAGGACAGACTGGTATTGAAACTCATACCGTCACCATTACTGGTTCTGGTACTAATAATGTAACTTACAATGGTATCACTGGTGGATTTACTGTTGAAGATAATGGTACTAGACTTTGTATGAAAGACAATGATGGTAGTGATTGTAATGCCAATTTTATTATTAGAAATGTACAACCTGTTGTTCAAGTTGGTGCTGGAATACCAGATGAGTTCCAACTATTAAACATGGATGGTGAGTGGGAGGATGTTACTTACTTAGATTTTGTACAACGTGAAGACAATGGTTCTGGTTGGACTGCTTTGGATCAATCTATTACTGGTGACTATGCTATGACTGGTGGTACTGGTAGTGGATTAGAATTAACTATGACATTCCAACCTATTTCAGGTGGTAATGATACCTATGATTCTATAGTTTCAATTGATGCTATGAAAGCAAGTGGTAGTGGATATGCGGCTGGAGATATACTGAACGTCTCTGGTCTATCACCAGGTTATAGTTCTGTAGTTAAGATTAAGAAGGTAATTAATAATGTAGAGAATGCTGCTCATGAAATCTTTAACAGTCGTATGGGAGTAGGTCAAGCACTCTTTAAAGAAGGTGAAGAGTCCACTATTAATACTGGTCTTGCTGCAACTCCTCCTCTGTTCGGTACTACTGGATTCTTAGAAGTAGTTCATGCTCCTAGTGGATATGCTACTACTGGTTGTGCTACCTATACTGATAGTACTAGTACTACTGGTACTACTGATGTTATAGTACCAGATACAAATGATTGTCAACTCTTCCATCTTGGTGGTACAACAACAGGTTGCGGTAAGTTCCGTATTCGTGTTATAATAGATGGGACAGAGGTGATAAATAGTTTACGCGATAACTGGGCTGTACCTGACAACAGTTTAAATCAGACCATTGATCCACAATCATCTATTCAGGTTGTGGTAGAAAATGGAACTGAAGCAAATGCTGAGGCAGATGTTACAACTAAGTTTGAAATCATTAGTGCTACAACTTCACAAAGAGTACTATTAATTACCTGTAGATTTGAACCTACCATATAATGAAACTACCTAAGATTCCTAAAGATCAACTCCCAGATGATTTAAAAGATCAAATTGAGGGAGATGAAGCAGAGTTTGAACCACTTGGTGAGACTGAAGATGCTATGAAGCATGTTCGTCAGAAGAAATCTGAGTCAGAAATGAGACGTACTCTAGGTGAACTAGAGAAATTGAATAAGATCTTTAAAGAACGTAAGAAGTTAAGTCGTAGAGACTTCATTCGTAAGATAAAGAACAACCAGAAGTATCATCGCAGTAATCTATTCCATATTAAGAATATACATGAAGGACAAAAAGGCAGCGAAGAAAATTATCAAGCAAAGGAAGAAGGATAAAACTCTTTGGTCAAAGGAGGAGGTCTTGTATGCCAAGACACTATTGTATCAGATGAAGAAAGAAAAACTTGACAAAAAAGTAGAATCGTAGTAAACTTGTGAGGTACTAAATAATCTTTTTAAAGGTTACTCATGCAAAGAAACTTTGCGGTTTACACCCGCACTGGTTGCCCCTACTGTGATAGAGTTAAACAAGTCTTAGCAGGTAAAGGATTTAATTATCGTGAATACAAACTAGGTGAACACTTTGATCGTGAATCATTCTACCAACAGTTTGGACAAGGTTCTACCTTCCCACAAGTTGTAATGAATGGTGATAATCTTGGTGGATGCTCCGAGACTGTTACTTATTTACGAGAACATTCTATAATCTAACTAAATACTTGTGCCTATTACGGAGAGTGCTATGATGATTGCAATGTTTACATTGCTCACAGTTGGAGCATTCATATTAGGGTTAGTCACTAGTTGGCTAGCAAAAGGATACGTTGAAGATTACATAGAGAATGCAGCGTATACCAAAGCAGTTATCCATCCTGAGATGACTGATGCCGATGGTAACATCATCCATGATGAACTTTTGTACATGAGACTTACTGAACAAGAAAATGATGATGACGATGAGGAGACTTAATCATGCCTAAAAAAGTGGTGGACGTTAATGCTCTATTAGTTAGTGAGGTACTTAAAAAAGTATCTAATGCTAAAACAAAGAAGGAAAAGATTGATCTTCTCCAAACTTATAATAGTCAAGCACTTCGTTCTATTTTAATATGGAATTATGATGATAGTGTTAAGAGTATGGTTCCAGATGGAGACGTACCCTACACTCCTAATGATGCACCTGCTGGCACTGAACATACTAGATTAGCAAAGGAGTACAAAGGTTTATTCCGTTTTGTTAAAGGTGGACATGATAGTCTTCCTGTATTGAAACGTGAGTCAATGTTTGTACAACTTTTAGAAGGACTCCATGAGTCTGAAGCAGAAGTTATTTGTCTTGTTAAAGATAAGAATCTTCAGAAGAAGTATCGTATCACTAAAGCAGTAGTATCAGAAGCATTTCCGCAGATAGAATGGGGTAAAAGAGGATGACCATTAATGTCATTAATAAAAAGTGTGATCCTCAAGCAGCAAAAGATAAAAAACTACCCACTAACTCATTCTTAATTGAATATGAGGATGAGGGTGGTGTTTTATCACATGATATAGCGATTAGTGACAGTAAAGTAGCTGTCTTTGATCATTATTATGACAAGTACAAGAAAGGTTTGAAAAATATTGTACAAACTGAGGGTAGAATAAGTGCTAAACTTTGGAATCCACCTAAGAAAAAGAAACCAAAGGCAGAGCATCCTTTAGACCCACCACCTGCACCTAAGAAATGAGATTAACACAAGACGTTATTGACAAGATTCAAATTGCAATGACACACACCAAAATGAATGGTGAGACAAATTGGAAGGATGGTGATGAGATAGATGTCTGTCTCGGTGGCACATTTGCGGGAGATAAATTTATCTCTATCATAAACAGAACACGTAGCAACACTACTAAAAAATGATAATGACGACAGGTAAATCTACCTCCGTCTACTTTGATCCTAAACGTGCTCTTGAAGAAAAGAATCTCCAAGAGCAAGAAGAAATTAAAGAGAAGGAAGAGAAAAAAATTAACGAGGAACGTGGTAAACAAGTACTCAAGTTCACTTATAAATTATTTCTGTCACCCATTGTTTTGATGTGGTTATGGAACTGGTTAGTACCAGGATTGTTTGGTCTTGCAGCAATCAATTACTTGCAAGCATTTGTACTTTGTTGGATTTCACGAATTCTTAGATCATGAATGTTGAATTGATTTCAGTCACTCCCGATGCGGAAAAGACTATTGGTTATATTGCACGAGTATCAAATCCTAAGAACCAAGACAACCCAAAGGTTGCAGGTCTCTTAAAGTATTGTATTGAGCATGGTCATTGGTCTATCTTTGAGCAAGCACACATGACAGTACAGATTGAGACTACTCGTGGTCTTGCTGCACAAATCTTACGTCATAGATCATTTACATTTCAAGAATTTAGTCAGCGATATGCTGATAGTAGTTTGCTAGGTAAAGAGATACCCCTACCTGCACTACGTAGACAGGACGAGAAGAATAGACAGAATAGTATTGATGATATAGATCCTTTAATGCAACAGGATTTTGAAATTAAAATGCAAAGACACTTTGTCAATGGAATGAAATTATATAAAGAGATGCTTGAAGCAGGTATTGCTAAGGAGTGTGCTAGATTTGTACTGCCTCTTGCTACACCTACCAAACTATACATGACAGGTAGTGTTCGTAGTTGGATTCATTATATAGATCTACGTTCAGCACATGGTACTCAGAAAGAACATATGGATGTAGTAGAAGCAGTAAGAGGAATATTTAAAGAACAATTCCCTATCACTGCTGAAGCATTATCATGGTGAAAAAGTTTTTTACAGAAGAAGATTTCGTTGCAAATGATAAGTTTGACATAGAACTTACCTTCATTTGTGGTGAGATGTGTGCGTTTGTCAATGACTTCTTTAAGTATCCTGATCGTGTACGTGAATATGTTACGTCATGTCCTACTAAGGATCATCGTCTTGAAAAGATACAGGTAGAGAAGAGTATAAGTAAGGAGTACCTTAATGGTAAGTCTTACTATGATGCTAAGACATACTTAGAAAGAGTTAGTGAACCTAATAAGGCAGAGTTATTATTGTATCAAGAGTTGGCAAAGATCTTTAACTCAAGGTTAGATCCAGTCCGAATGTTTAATTGGAGAACTTTCAATCAGTTCTATGAAGTAGAGACTCCACCTAAACCATTCTTTTGGCCACATCAAGACTCAGGATATAATATGATGGTGTATCTTAATCCTCATAATCATATGGGTGCAGGTACTACTTTCTATAAGAAGAAAGATGAGAAATTATATAATGGTATGGAACATTGTGATAGTTGGTGGGATGAAGAGGATTGGGAAGAGTGTGATACTATATTAGATCACTACAATTGCATGACAATATTTCCTGGTACTAACTTTCATTCATGTAGAATTATTCCAGACGTTCATAAAGATGACATGAGAATCACTTACATAAATTTCTTTGGTGCTCATGAGACTCTAGCTAGTCCACCTAGTCCTATCATTGTACCTAAGTATCTTCAGAACTTCTAATGCAAATTATTGAAAATTTCTATGATCCATATGCTTGGAATAAGATAGAGGAAGCATTTCTAAAGAACCGTGCTAATCCTTGGGGTCATCAGGTAGGTGTAGCACATGGTGATCATGAGGATGATGATCTATACTTTGTCAGTCTACTTTATGATAATTTTACAGCTATGGGACACAATAGCTGGATTATTCCTGAGTTATGTGCTAAACTAAAAGTTAATGCACTAAAACGTGTTAAAGTAAACTTGTATCCAAGGACAGAAAATCTAATCCATCACAAAGATCATGTTGATTACGATTTCCCTCACAAGGGTGCTTTATTATCGTTAAATACTTGTAATGGTATGACTGTAATAGGTGATCAAGAAATTCCATCTGTTGCAAATAGAATGATCTTATTTGATCCTCAAGTACCACATCATAGTACTAACTGTACTGACAAACCTTTCAGAGCAAACATCAACATCAATTACTTCTAATGCCTACTTACCCAGTAATAAATAAAGAGACAGGGGAGACTAAAGAACTCTCTATGACCATGAAAGAGTATGACCAGTGGAGAGATGAAAATCCTGACTGGGATAAAGATTGGTCAGCAGGTGTTGGCGGTGTCACATACGGTCAACCTAAGTCTGATGACGGATTTAAAGAAGTCATGAGCAAAGTACAAGATGCACATCCAAGTGCAAACTTATCTCGTTTTACGTAATGCCTATCTATAAGTACCAAGATAAGAATACTGGAAAGATCTGGGAAGAGTTTCAAACTATCGCAGGTCGTGAAAAGTTTCTTGAAGAAAATCCACATGTTAAACAGTTAGTTAACTGGCAGTGTGGTAGTATTGATGGTCTTAAAGCTCAAGATAAGCAAATGGCAGATGTTGCTACTCAACATTATCGTTTTAGTGGTAACAAAGGGATCCAAAAAGGACTCAAAGAACACCTTCCTGATGGAGTGAGAGAATTTTAATGGCAAGAGCACAACGATCAAAGGATAGAAAGAATGCTCCAGTTCCGAACAAAATGACCAAGAAGCAGATGAAACGTAAGAAACCAATAGATGAATCTTACCTTTCACAAATCAAACCTTTAACTGATAACCAACAGAAAGTGTTTGATGAGTATGAGAAGGGTAAACATCTTGTGCTTCATGGATCTGCTGGAACTGGTAAGACATTCATTGTATTATACAATGCATTGAAAGAAGTATTGAGTGCTGATTCTCCTTACGAGAAGATCTATATTGTTAGATCTCTTGTACCTACGAGAGAGATTGGTTTCCTTCCTGGAACTCATGAAGATAAGTCTATGCTTTATCAAGTTCCTTATAAGAACATGGTGAAGTACATGTTCCAGATGCCCGATGACAACAGTTTTGATATGCTGTATGATAATCTTAAGGCACAGGATACTATATCATTCTGGTCAACATCCTTCATTCGTGGTGTTACATTAGATGATGCTATTGTTATCGTTGATGAGTTTAGTAACTTAAATTTTCACGAGTTGGATAGCATTATAACTAGAATTGGAGACAACGCCAAGATTATGTTCTGCGGTGACATTATGCAAACCGATCTCGTTAAGAACAATGAGAAGGATGGCATCATGGACTTCCTAAGAATTCTAGAGAACATGGATGAATGTTCTATTATTGAATTTGGTATAGATGACATCGTGCGTTCTGGATTGGTTCGCTCCTACATTATAAACAAACTGAACTTAGGTTATGGCTAGAGAAATACAGAGTAACGAACTCCCTCAAGGTGAGACATTACACCTGTTTGCTGATCCATTATATTGTTATCATACTGACCATGTAGAGGATCTTGTCACTCTTGACATGATTGAGAATACACGTAAACATTTATTCAAATCACAACAGTTTAGTAATGTAGGAGGTTATCAATCATCTCATCTAGTAGGACAAGATGATAAGCACGGTGATTGGTCTAAACTTTATGCTCATGTTGAAGAACACATGAGAAAGTACTTAGAACAAAACGGATGTAGATATCCTGACGTTAAGATGAAAGGGTCAGGGTTGTGGATCAATGTAAATGGTAGAGGACACTACAATAAACCACATAATCATGTGGGTACATCATTCTCTGGCATTTTCTATGTACAAGTACCAAAGCATTCTGGTGGACTCTATTTTATGAGAGGTTCACAACAAAACGGACACATTGAAATGATGTGTAGTCAACCTGAGTACGGTCCTCTCTTTGAGATTATGCCATCAGCAGGTGACTTATTCTTATTCCCATCCGAATTAGTACATGGGGTCTACCCAAATTACTCAAAGTCTGATAGAATAAGTGTATCGTTTAACATAAATATCGTTGGTTGGGCTTACTGATGTTTCAATTCATTGAGGTTCCTCTAGAATTAGAAGAACCAATCGTCAGTCAAAAGAATGGCGAACGTTATTATAAATTTCCCTCTGCTAACGCAGAGTATCCATCAGTTACCACTGTCACTGGTATTCGTTCACGCAAATCTATTGCAGAGTGGCGATCTAAAGTCGGTGACGAAGTAGCGAATAGAATTTCAACAAGGGCAACTAAGCGAGGTAACGCTTTTCATGCTATAATAGAGGAGTACTTAAAAGGTACACTTCAAGAGCAGAAATACACCAATGACCCTTTAGCTTTACAACTATTCAAAGCAGCAAAGCCAACTCTTTCAAAGATTTCTAACATTCATGCCTTAGAGACACCACTCTATAGTCATCTCTTTGGATTGGCAGGTCGTGTAGACTGTATTGCCGATTTTGATGGTGAATTAGCCGTTATTGATTTCAAAACGAGCACAAAAGAGAAACAGGTTAAGTGGATTGAGAATTACTTTGTTCAAGAGTCTGCATATGCTGCTATGTTTTTAGAGCGTACAGGCATTGGAGTTAAGAAAATTGTCACACTTATCGCAACCGAAGAAGGTTCTGTTCAACTATTTCAGAAGTACAATCTTGATGACTATTTACAATTACTTAAACATTACAAGGAAGAGTTCAATGCCCTCCAAGAGCAAAGAAGATAAACCCTTCATGACTCCTACCAAGTTCTCTGAACGCATTGAACACATGGTCAAGGAATCTCATGGAAGTATTAATTACATAGAAGCAATCGTTTGTTTCTGTGAAGACAATGAAATTGAAATGGAATCTGTTCCTAAGCTTCTATCTAAACCTTTGAAAGAAAAGGTGAAGCATGACGCACAGCAACTCAATTACATGAAGAGAACAACGAGAGGTGTTCTACCTATATAATCCTATTGTGTTAGTACATCAGACTACTGAAGTCATACATGAGAGACTTGAAGTACCAGAAGGTACTCATGAAGTAATAAAACAACGTGCATACATGAGAGACAAAGGTGCTTTCATGACAGATTGGCACGAAGAACACATACCAGAGTTTAAGTTAATTGCAGATCAAGCACTAAGTATTGCTAATCAACAGAGTGACACATATGATATGGAGATCACTCATCTATGGGGTCAATTATATAATGAAGGAGACTTTCAAGAGTCTCACGATCATGTACCACATGATTACACTTTTGTTTTCTACGTAAATACACCTGAAGGTTCTTCCCCTATTGTATTTGATGCATCAATGGAGGAACTACATCCAAGACCAGGATCTTTGTTAGTATTTCCTGGTTGGGTAAAGCATTCAGTACCTAAGAATAAGTGTGAAGGTAGAAGCATAATCGCTGGAAATTTCAGTGTACCACACAACATATATCCTTAAGAACCATGAGTACATTCTTTGAGTCGGATGGAGTACAAGATGAGATACAACAAATCTTTAGTGACTATCGTCATCTTGCAACTGCTTCAGAAAAGTTAGGTCATTTAACAAAGGACAAGAGAAAAGAACATATAGATAAGACAAAGAATCTAATTGAAAAGCAGAAGATCTTCTTTACAAGGTTGCAACTTGCTGCTAGTGAAGATGCTGAAGCTGCTGATCTTAAAGTTAGAATTACTGCCATGGCACAGACGTTTGGTTACCGTGATGTAATTGATTGTTTTGATAAGATGGTAGTCACCCTTGAACAAGCTGAAGCAAGAATGAAATGATTAGTCATCCAGTTGGACCTTCTCAACCACAGAATGCAGTTGTAGGAAACACTGTCTTTCCTTTCGGGCCTGGCATTTATGCTGCTAAGATGCCTGATGAATTGATTGCTAAAATTATGGAGCATGCATTGTCTGAAGCAAGAGATGATGCATCTATGGGATTGGTTGGTAATATTAAAAGAGAAGTCTGGATTACGAATGAATTTGTTGAAGAGAATTTAAAAGAACCATTACTTGAATGTGTTCAATCATACTTGAATGAGTTATCAATGTCAGGACGTGTCGGTCCTTCTACTCCGTTTGCTTATAATATTATGAGACATGAGCAGATGAAGGGTAAGGAGAATGCTCCTCAAGGTGGAGTCACTACTGATTGTAGAATTACTAATGCTTGGGTGAATTTCACGTCACCAGGTCCAGATTTTAATCCTCCACATGTCCACAACGCAGACCTTAGTTGTGTGCTATACTTAAGTGTACCAGATAAGATGGAGGTTATACACTCAGACGAAACACAGTGGAAAAACAATGGAAAGACCACCTTCCTATGGGGTAACCCTGCACCATTTTGTACTAGCGAATTTGTGATAGGAAAACCACAGGTAGGACAACTGGTATTATTCCCTGCCAATCTACTACACTTTGTTATGCCTTACTCTAATGAGAAGGATGAGAAGAGAGTCACGATGTCAGCAAACTTTATGTTGGAATCACAATTAACTCAACCTCCATGGCAGAGAAAATACGATTGGGAGTTGCCAAATCCACGATAACCTGCTATAATATACAGGTATAAATAGTTCGTCACGATCACATAGTGACAACTAATACAATTCAATACGGAGAATCCGAATGTCTATTACAGCTCTTAAAAAGTCCAGTGCAAGCAACTTTGCTAAACTGACACAAGAGATTGACAAAATATCTAATCCAACAACAAAAGCTGGTGCGGATGAGCGTCTCTGGAAACCAGAACTTGACAAGTCAGGTAACGGTTATGCAGTAATTCGCTTCTTACCACAACCAGAGGGTGAAGATCTACCCTTTGCAAAGATCTGGTCTCATGCTTTCCAAGGTGCAGGTGGATGGTACATTGAGAACTCTCTAACAACCCTTAACAAAAAGGATCCTGTCGGAGAACTCAACCGTCAACTATGGAACTCAGGTTCTGATGGCAACAAAGACATCGCACGTAAGCAGAAACGCAAACTCTCTTACTACTCTAACATTCTCGTTGTGAAGGATTCACTTCACCCTGAGAATGAAGGTAAAGTATTCTTGTACAAGTTTGGCAAGAAGATCTTTGATAAGGTCATTGAGGCAATGCAACCTCAGTTTGAGGATGAGACTCCATGTAACGTCTTTGACCCATGGGCAGGTGCTGACTTCAAATTGAAGATCACACTTAAGGATGGTTACTGGAACTATGATAAGTCTGAATTCGCATCACCAACACCTTTAGCAGGTGGAGATGACGCTGCTATTGAAGCAATCTGGAAGCAACAGTATTCACTTACTGCATTCACAGATCCTTCAAACTTCAAGACCTTTGAGGAACTTGAAGCAAGACTAAATTCAGTTCTAAACACCAAACCTGCTCCACGTCGTGACGTTGAGACAGAAGAGTTGGATGCAGAAGAATCACCACAAGCGTGGGGTTCAGAGGTAGCAGAGTTTAGACAGAAAACTGTCGCTGCTGCACCCGCAAAAGATGATGATGAAGTAATTAATTACTTTGCGAGTCTAGCTTCAGAGGAAGAGTAAGATGAAAACGCTCCCCATCTTGTTGAGTACTATGATGTTGGGAACTGCCCCTGCCTATTCACATGGGTGGGGTCATCACACCCATCATGTATATGAAACTGGAAATTATAGTTATTATAATGACCATGATCATCGTACTTGCACGAAACAACGTGTAGACATAACATACTATTCAGACGGAACACACGTCAAAGATTTTAATCGTGAACCTATTTACAGCTGTATAGAGGCACGAAGATCTCATAAACACTACCACATTTACAGAGGTCCAACAAGACAAGATCCACCAACTCATACCCCTTCACCTGATGGGAATGAGTGTAAAGAAGGAGCAATCCTTGGTGGAATTCTAGGAGGAGGAGCAGGTGCAGCACTATCACAAGGCGATGGTCGCTGGTGGGCAATCCCATTAGGAATTGCTTCAGGTGCAGTGATCGGATGCGATATTGATGGTGGCTGATATATAATTCGTTTTTAAAAACAAAAAAACCCCGCCAAAAAACGCGGGGTATTTTTTTGTCTGTAGGGTTTTTTAGTAACCGCCAGATCCAGAAGTTGATCCACCAGAAGTATTACTATATGACGAACTACCACTATCACTAGCACTATCGCCAGAACTTGCTGCTTGTTGTCCTTCTGAAGCATCTGCCTGAGTTGTAGTTACAGTAGCAATTGCTTGAGTACCAGACATTGCAACTCCATCAACATTAAGGTTAGTAGCAACTCTTCCAGTACCAGTATAATTGGATGTATATTGCTTACCAATACCACCACCAATATTACCACCTAAGAATCTTTCAGATATGGAGATATCAGTTCTCTTAACTCCATCATCATCCAATTCACTACTTGCTTCATATCCTATTAATTCTTCAAATTCTTCAATAAACGAATCTAGGGTATTTGGCATTGCGAGGTAAATCTGCCTTTTTTTCTCATTTTCAAAATATTCATATTCCCAGTTTGAAATTGGTATTCTAGCATTAGACCCACTATGGGTAATTCCATTTGGATCTTTAAAAGTGAATGTTGCGTCTACAACACTACCTGCTTCAAGAATGACTATTTCCTTATATTTGATCTCAACAGTTTCGTAATGATGAACACCATCTTTATTCTGATACTTATCATTAGCAAATTGTTCCAATTCCCTTCTTGACCTTGGCCAATCTTCGTAGGGATCTACAATATTATTAGTTAAAAGGACTACCCAGTCCAATTCATCATCACCATACACTTCTTTAGCAATTTGAAACGGTAGTTCACCATCTGCAATTGAATATTGCTCAAAGAACTCAGTATACTTAGAAAGATCTTCTCTTGCCTTTACTCTACGAAAGATATTCTTGATCTTTTGATATTCCTGTTTAGTTGATGAGGTAGTACCAGTACCAACGTAAATATCGGGAAAATATGAAAAATAACCAGCCATTAGTACCCCACTACTGCTTTTTCTTGAGTCATAATAGATGTCTCGGTGAATGATAAGTCCATAGTAACAGCAGGGACATAAACCATATTAGGAGATGCTCCATCTACCATACCATTTACGTTATTGGCACTATCAGACAATTTATCTCTATTTGACCTATTTTTAAACTTGTTTCTTAGTTTTTGATCCTTAATTGCAACATATTGACCATCAGGTGTGTAATTAACGTTCATTCCAGTTAAAATACAATAATCAATCTTAAAATGATCAAGAGGTTGAATACTTTTACTTGCAGGTGAAGTTTCTCTAACTCTTACAAATTGAATAAGGAATTTATCAGGTACAGTCAACCAACGTTGATTAGCACCACCACTTTTACTCAACATTGCAGCAAGAGAGTCACCACCACTATTATCTCCACTAGAATATGCAGGTAGCATTCCTATTTTAAACATTTCCATAATGCTTTGAATAGTTTGTGCTTCTCTTTCATTCCTAGCAACCATTTTAAAGTTAAATGAGTGCTGTCTAAATCCAACACCTTGGAATACTTGTTCAGAATATGGGTTTAGGACTTTACCCGCAGAAATATTAGTTAATGTATTGGTGTCAATACCACTTGTGTTTAGACCTAAGAAACTACCAGCAGATTGGATCCCTTGTGCTAGGCTATTGAATGCGGATTCTGGAAGTCCACTTTCAGCAGCACTTTTTAATGCTTGTGCAACATCTTTCTTATCACCACCACTTAACATTCCTGTTGCTGCCCTACCTAATGCACCTAAGTTTGACTGCTGATAAGTTGCACCGTATGAAACACCTAAATTTTGAGGCATTGCTACGTATGCTGTTTGAATAATATCTTTACCACCTTTACCTACATTACCAGGTACATTAAAATACTGAGGACCACCCTTATTCTTAAAGTGTACCCTACTAAATTTGACATAATCTGCTTCAGTTGCTTGAAAATCATCACTTGGATCAGGTCCTCTTGGAACTGATGGCAACCTAGTGGGATATGTCAGTGTTGATAATCTGCTTCTTGCCACTATAAATATAACTATGGATCCTGTTTATATTTATGCGAAAATATGCCAAAGGTAAGTTTAGACCTAAAGTTCCTTCAAAATATGTTGGAGATACGAGCAATATCGTCTATAGATCCTCTTGGGAATACAAGTTTATGAAATGGTGTGACCATAATTCGCATGTACAAGAATGGGGTAGTGAAGAGATCTTTATACCATATACTTCTCCAGTTGACGGTAAGAAACACAGGTACTTTCCTGATTTCTATGTAAAAGTTAACGGAAATAAGTATATTGTAGAGGTCAAACCATATAGACAAACTCTAGAACCAAAGACACAGAAGAAGGTCACCAAGACATATGTTAATGAAGTATTCACTTACGCTGTTAATAAAGCAAAGTGGACTGCTGCTGAGAAATTCTGTAAATCAACTGGTCTGGAATTTATGATAATCACTGAAAAAGAACTTAAAGTATAATGGCAAGAGTTAATTTCAAAGAAACTAAGGCTGCACAAAGGTTTAACTCATTCTCTGAGTTTAGAGCAAATATTAAACCTTCGTACAACACTGGTCCTTCTTATAATAATCTATATGGTATCCAGTTCGGACCTCCTAATGTTTTACAAGCTGCTTATCAGTCAAGGTTAGTTCCAGGTGGAAATAACAATGGTAATTTGGATTTTCTACTTAATGCTTATGCACAGGAAGTATCTTCACCTAGTAAGAACCTAACTACTGCAACAGTTAATAATATAGGTTCAGCATGGAAGTATGCTACAGGTCAGAGTCATAGTGAGATAAGTATTAACTTCCTCATGCCAAGAGGTGCTAGATCATATACATTTTTTGAAAGGTGGATGAGTCATATTAATAATGATGCTACTAACTACGTTGATTACTTTGATGACTATACAACAGATTTAATCATCTATAAGATGGAAAGAGGAGAAGGTAAGAGAGAGCAGGTAAGGCAAAGTGATCTTATAAAGGAACAGCAGGGAGATAATAAAAAGAAGAATAATATGCAGAATAGCTATTATTATGAGAACCAGATTTCAGGTGCTTGGGTTATTGAAGAGGTATTTCCTTATAATCTAGGACAGATTTCTATGCAGAACGGTCCTGCTGCACTCTCAAGTTTTAGTGTTGGATTCCAGTATAGTAGATGGAGATGGTTCCCTAACTTTGCTGGAAATGATAAGAAGTTCTCTAGGAATCCACCTTTATCATCATTAATCAATCAGAATAAGAATCCAACCTTTAACTTACTTAAGTCTTTAGGTGCACTGGCACAGGCATTCTTATCTTCTTCTAATTGGAATCCTGATGAAATATCTGAGTTTTCTAGTAACGGTATTGATTTGAATGCTATTGCTAAAACTCCTAATCCTAATTTCACAGGACCACCTGATGTACAACCACCTAATGCGGTTACTGGATCTGGAACCATCTATAAATTAGATGGTCTTGAGAAAACTGGTTTCACACTTACTCAAGCAGAGTATGATGACATTGTTAATAATAGGAGTAATAACAATGGTTGATTACTCTCCTAAATAATATTACTGAAGTGACTATCTATGGCATTACCAAAGCTCAATGTACCTCGGTATGCATTGACGCTTCCTTCAACAGGAGCGAAAGTTAAATACCGTCCATTCCTTGTTAAAGAAGAGAAAATGCTCCTCTTGGCAATGGAATCTGATGATCAAGCAATGATGGTTGAAACGATTACCAACTTAATTGAGAGTTGTACTAATCTTACAGGTGTCAATAAGCTTGCAACATTTGATATTGAATACCTATTCTTACAGATTCGTTCTAAGTCAGTGGGTGAAACCGTTGATGTGAACATGACCTGTCCTGATGATAATGAAACTCAAGTGCAAGTAACTATTCCTTTAGAGGAGGTTACAGTTAAGATTTCCGACAAACATACTAAGGAGATCAAGATTAATAAGGAAGTAGGTCTTGTTATGAAGTATCCTAGTATGGAGATGTTTGTTAAAAACAACTTCTCAGATACACCTGATGTTGAAAATGTATTTGATCTTGCTGTTGATTGTATTGATCAAATATTTGAAGGTGAAGAGGTATATGAAGCAAAGGAATCATCCAAAACTGAATTAATGGAGTTCTTGGAATCAATGAACTCAGCTCAATTCAAGATGATTCAAGAATTCTTTGAGACTATGCCAAAAATGAGTTATGATGTTAAATTCACTAACCCTAAAACCAAGAAAAAGCATTCCGTCACATTGGAGGGACTAGCAAGTTTTTTCGGTTAGCCCTTCTTCATACCACTTTGAAGAATTATTATGAGACTAATTTCGCTTTGATGCATCATCATAAGTGGGATATTGACCATTTGGAACATATTATGCCATGGGAGAAGGAAATCTATGTACATCTTCTTATCAACCACCTAAAAGAGGAGGAGAAGAGATATAAAGATCGTCAAAAACAAAAAGCAATGTAATGGCAGGTAAAGTCAGACCATATAAAGTAGTTTCATCCGCATTTAGTACGAGTAAATACGGTGTGAAAATGTCTACGTCTCATAAACGTGGTCTGAGAGTTTCTACGGCTAAAATTGTAACCTCAATCAATAGAATAGGTGAAACAGTCAGTAGTATAGGTTCAATTGTTGAGGATATGCGTGATTTTTATCACGATCAGATTGAAACTATGTTTAATATCCAGCAAGATTTGGATAGGTCATTACAATTAGAGAAAGATCAAGACGCAGAAGAGGAAGCAGAAGGAGGAGGTCCGAAGACAAAAGAAGCAACAGATGAATCCAAGAAAGAACTTGAGAAGAAAAGTAAGAAGAAAGGACTTTTTGGTTGGTTAGAAGATTTTTTAAAACCATGGGAGAATATTGCTTCCTTTTTAGCAAGAGCATTCATCTCTCGTGCTATGCTTAAATGGTTTGCTGATGAAAAGAATCTTAAAAAACTAGAGAATATAATTGAGACCATTGGTAAGGTAGGTAAATTTGCTATGGATCTGGCAGCTGGATCCATTGGTTTACTGATGGATGGTTTAGGTAGCGTATTTGGTGGAATTGATAAGGTAAGTAATGGTAAGTTAGGTGGTGCTTGGGACATGATAAAAGGTCTCGGAGGAGTTATTGCAGGTGTAGCTGGATTGAAAGCACTTGGTTATCTATTAAATCCATTTAGTCTTATCTCAGATATTATGGGCATCCTTGATGCTATTAACCAATGGAGGATTAATAGAAGGAAACCTAAACTAGACACTCCTGATGGTAATAAACCTAAAGTTAATGATGTAGACACTCCTGATGGTAAAACCAAAACCAAAACTAAAGTTAATGATGGCAAAGTTAAAGTTACAGGTACAGTTGATGATATAACTGATGCTACTATTGATGCTGGTAGGAAAGTTCAAATTACTGGTGATGTAATAGACAAGAGTGAAGATCTAGCAACAACATTAACAAAGAATAGTGATAAAATTCCAAAGACTAGTTGGTGGGATAATATTGTTGAAGGTACTAAGAAAGGTCTTTCTGTTATTGGAGATATTCCTGGAAATCTCAAAAAAGCATGGCAATCTGCTTATAAGTGGTTGAATGAAGATGGATTGAAGATGCTCAATGAAATGTCTGAGGCAGCAAGAAAGAGGTGGGATGAGTTTGCACAGGCAGCAGCTGCACGTCGGAAACAGTCAATGGGATGGTGGGATAAGTTAAGTGGTAAGGTCGGTGATTTTAAAAAGTGGGTTGGTGAAGGTGTTGAAGGTGCTAAAAAAGGTGCTACTGAGTGGGCAGTTAGAAATATTGTAGAACCTTTAGGTAAATTTTTTGAACCAATATTGAAACCCATTCAAAACCTTGGTAAGCAATTAGTTACTGCTATTGAATCAACACCTGCTGGTAAGATGGTAGCAGAACAGTTGAAGAAGAGAGGATTATCTCTTGCTGAGCCAGGTCCATTAATTAAGAAGATTGGTGGTAAAGCACTTCCTGTTGTTGGTGGTTTACTTAACGCATTATTTGCTTATGATGCATTATCAAATGGAGATCCAGTAGGTGCAGCATTAGAAGCATTATCTGGTGCTTTTGACATATCTGGTTTGTTTGGATTTGTCCCAGGTCCTATGATATCATTAGGAATTGATGCTTACTTATTTGGTAGAGAGTTAGTTCCACCTATTAGAGAGTTAGAAGATAAAGCATTTAATGCATTACCAGGTATTAAACATGGTAAAAAATTCTTAGAGCAAATCGGACCTAAGTTACCAAAAGGACCTATAGAAAAACTACTTGGTGGATTAATGGGTGGTGGTGAAGAAGAAGTAGAAGAGAAGGCAATAGGTGGAATACTTAAGAATGTTAAGTTAAGTACAGATAAAATCTTTAATGGTATCAATTGGACTGCTGGTAAATTAGGAGAGGGAAGAGAAGGATTAAATGATGTTATAACAAGAGTTGGTCAGGAGTCTAATAGTCTTCTTGAATCTGCAAAAGGATTCATTTCCAGACCCATAAGCTCAATCAAAGAGAATATAGACAATACAATTACACGAATCCAACCAACAACTCAAGCAGATACAAGTACAGTAGCTGATGTCTCTACAACTAATGCAAATATAAAAGCAGATGAGGAAATTGATAGTGGTGATAAGATTTCACCAGTATTCCTTCCAACAACTACAGCAATACCAATAAATACACCAGTACAACCTACAGTAATATTCAAGTCTAAATTGAACGCTTATAAGTAAATGGCAGTACAAAAGCAAAAAGAGGGTAAGACCTCAAAAATTAGATTTTATAAGTTCGTGAATCCTCAAGGTGGTCAAACTGGTAAGGATTTTCAGAATGCTGGTGTTGTTGCTGGTGATATTGTAGCTAACAGGACTGTTAGGGCTGTTAATTCATTAGGTATTACTATTAATAGTATTGGTCTAGTGATGCAAGACCTTAAAAGTTCTATGGCAACTGCTGCCAATGCACAAAATATGGTTCTTGATGACATTGCTAATAATGTACTTGGCGATGATCCTACTAATAATGTAAAACCGAAAAAGAAGAAGCTCGGAGGTATGACCAAATTTGTTAAGTCAACAATGATGGGATTCTTTGAAGGTTTAGCAAAGATGGGATCCTTTCTCTTCAAAGCTTTTGTTGCTCGTGGTCTATTCAAATGGATGTCAGATCCTAAAAATATTGAGAAGTTAGAGACCATCTGGGATGGAATTAAGACTATAGGTACTTTTCTCTTCAAGTTTGTTAGTGGTACAGTTGGTATGATGTTTGATGGATTGGGCAAAATGTTTGATCCTGAAGCTGAATGGTGGAAGAAGATTATAGGTTTTGGACAGTTTTTTGTAGGATTGGGTGGATTATTACTTGGGATGAGATGGCTCAAGAATCCGTTAAAATTAGTTGAGGACATGGTTTGGGTGTTAAAGACTTTGTGGAAGAATCTATTAAAAGGTAAGAAGAAACTATTATTGAAAGCAGGTTTAGCTGGCATAGTAATTGGCGGTGCCATGATGCTATTGAATAATAAAGGAGAACCTAAAGCAGACGGCTCAGAAGAAGGTGGTCATACCATCAATGGAAATCCAGTAACAAAAGAGGATAGTCTTGAAATATCTAATCTAAATGATAGACTGGAGAGTCTTGAAAATGAGGGACTAACACACGGAGATGCTGAATACGACAAGGAGTATAAAAGGTTAGAAGCACTTGAAAACAAGTATGCCAATCTACCAGAAAAAGCTGCTGGTGGTTGGATTAGTGGTCCTCAGTCAGGGTATCCAGTATCTTTATCAAAAGGTGGAAGTGCAGATTTCATTGGTCATGGTCTTGAATTTGTTGCTCCTAAAAGAGCAGGTGGTGGATTTGTTGTACCATTTGATACCCCTGCAACTAGAAGAGATCCAGGTTTAACTGGTAGAAGAATTAAAGAAGCAGGTATTGGTGGTTATGATCTTGGTGGAATGATGCCTGGATTTAGTAAAGGTGGCATACTTAAAGCATTGGATCTAAAACAATTTAGTGAAGGTGGTGCATTTACTCCTTTACAGCAACAAGCACTTGGTATTCTTGCTAAGTATGAATCTGGTTCTCATGGATATGAGGCAGTAAATCAGATTGGTACTGAATCTGGTAGGAGTACTAAAGGATTTAGTGGTTCATTTACTGATATGAATCAGCATGGTGGTAGATCTTTAACAGATCTTACTATTGGTGAGATTAAGAAACTTCAGTTTGATGATAGATCTTTAAGTGATGCTGATTGGATTAAACAGGGTAGATTGCATGCGGTAGGTAAGTATCAGTTTATTGGTAATACACTTCCTGGAGTTGCTAAGAAGGCAGGTATTCCTGATACTGCTAAATTTAGTTCTAGAGTTCAGGATACTTTGGCACTTCAATTAATGAAGGATCGTGGTATTGAACCTTGGGTTGGTCCTAGTGATAAGGCAACTAAGGATGAGAGAGCAATTATTGAGAAAGCAAGACAACAAGATATTAAAATTGACCCCGCTTTAACAAATGGTGATATAAGTTTAGATGGAACGGAGTCTGATTCTGAGATCTGGCAAAAGCTTGCAGAATCTATCAATCAGGTACAACAATATACTGATGGTGCTCAACTAGCGAAAGAAGAAGCAAAGATAAAAATACGTAAGGATAAGGAAGAGCAGATTACAGCAGCAACTCTTCTTGCTAAAACTGTATCAGATAAATCTGCTGAAGAGGCAGCAAGTGCAGCATTAGAAGCTTCTAGTGCAGGTAGTACTGTTGTTGTTCCTAGCTATCAAGAACCTGAAATTCTCACATTCAATCCTAAATTTGGTTTATTCGCATCATGAGTACTGAACTAACACAAGCTGGAGATTGTTCTGCTACAATCACTCTATTAGAACCAGGTTCTAATACTAAAAAGAGGGCATCTGATGGTTCATGGAACTTATCAGAATTGGTATCAGAAATTAAGATAATTGAAAGTATTAGTAGTCCTACAATTAGGGGTGAACTAACAATATTTGATGCTACGGACTTTATTAATACTCTATATGGTAATGATTTATGGAAAATTGATTTGGTAGCAGGTGGTATTAAACACAGTTATATCCTTCAGTGTTATGAAATTTCTGCTAGAGTAAGACAGGAAAAGAAGGAAGCATATGTTATTAATCTAGTATCACCTGAGTTTATTGTTAATGAAACTCTTAACGTATTTGGTGCTTTTAAAGCTCAGGATGGATCTCTTCATGTAAAGGAGATACTTGAAGAGAAATTTAAAAATAAGAAGAAACTATATCTAGAGACTACTAAGAAGGTTAGATTCACTGTTCCTAACTGGAGACCTTTTGATACTATCAACTATCTTGCTACTAAAGTTGTTAGATCATCATCTACTGGTGATGTGGAGCAAGGTGCATTTGCTTTCTATGAAAATGCTCGTGGATTTAATTTTAAAAGTCTTGATCAGATGGTTGAAGATATTACTGCCCAGGGTGAGAAGCCAACCTATGTTTACGGACCGAAGAACCTTGATGATGATCCTTTGAAGAAACAATTTTTAATTGATAAGGTAACATTTCCAACATCATTTAATGCTCTGAAAAATTTACGTCAAGGTACATGGTCTGGTTATGTAATAGGATTAGATCCATCATCACTTGCTGAGTCAACATTACCTACTAAAGACCAGAGAGTAGCAGCATCTACCTCATATTATAGTATTGAAAAGATGTTTAAACATATGTCTCACTTGGAAAAGAAGGGACACATGCCTTTAGATATTAAGAATAGTGCTATTAGAAGTATTGTTACTGCTCCTAAGAGAGTTAAGTATAAGTGTCTTCCTATTCATCTATGGGATATGCCAAAAGCAGGTAATCAGACACAGGTAGGAGGTAAGACTTTAGAGAAAACAATGGACACTACAAAGTATAATTTCCTTAGAAAGAAATCATTAGAAGCAATTCAATTACAGGTTGAAGTACCTGGTAATTTAGGATTATATGCAGGTGAAGGTATTAAAGTAGAACTACCTCGTATGCAAGCAAAGGACGATAAAATTGAACTTGATAAGATGTATTCTGGCACCTATATGATAGGAGGAGTAGTCCACCACTACAAGGTCACTAATCTTCAGACTTCCTTACATCTATTAAAAGACAGTGTTAAGGTGACTAAATAATAATAGACGATTTACATTTTAACAATGGGCGGTACAAATCCACAATCTCGTCGTGATGTTGCCTATGATGAATACACACAAGAGAATGATGGCAAAGAACATATCAATCATGGAATGCATGAGTATACAGATGCAGACCTGAAAAATGTTCATGCAAATTATGAAGAGTATCACAAGAATGATGAACCTGAAACTGGTATCAATGATTGGCATACTCGTCACCAAGACAAAATTTTAGATGGTTTCTGCGATAATCATCCAGATGCCTTTGAGTGCAGAGTCTATGATGAATAGTTGACTGTCTGCTAAATAGGTGGTAGAATGCAGAACCACATGCAGACCAATGCGACTCAAAAAACACGAATCACCGAGAAAGAGGGGTCGTAATTGCAAAAGCAAAGCGGCCACTGCTCGGTTGCGACAATTGAAAAAACAAACTAAGATGATGATTAAACGTTTATCATGCAAATAATCCCAACATTTTCCTATCCAATACTTATTGATAGCTTTGACATAAAGGAGACACTCACTGAGAATTTAGAAGAACAGTGGGATGAAACCGCTAGGAAAGATAAGGATAGAGTTTACTCAAACGACGATGCTCTTGTAGTTCTTAACAAACAAGTTAACAACTGTGAGGGCTTTTATAATTGGGTAACAGAAAGAGGTAACTTCATGTTTAAGGAGATCATGGGGTTAAAAGGAGAAATAGAAACCAAGTACACTGAGGTTCAAGTATCTCAGTTTGGTACTATTATTCCACCTCACATTCATCCTAATTCTTATCTAACTGGATACTTCTTTGTTCAGTTTGATGAACAGAAAGGCCATACACCGTTAGTATTGAATAATCCTTTTTACAATACTTTCACACCTGGCTATACATTTCCTCAAGAGAAAGCTACAATGTGGTCTAGTGAGAATTTTATTCCACCAGTACAGGAAGGACAATTGATTATATTCCCTTCCAATTTACAGCATTTCTTCCCTAAACAAGAAGCAGATGATCGTATTGTAGTCGCTTTTGATTTAATGGCTAAATAATAACGTAAGGACTAATAGCAGACATGGTAGCTACAGTTGATAATATTGTAGGTGAACAGACCTCAGACTTTCTCGGTAAAGATGGATTCTTTTGGTGGGTAGGTGAGGTTGAAGAAACTAAGGATCCTCAATTGCTCGGAAGGGTTAAGTGCAGGGTGCTTGGATACTATACTGGTGCAGAAGCTGGATTTAGAAAAGATTTAGAGACAAAGGACTTACCTTGGGCAACAGTATTACAACCTACAGACCAACCAGGAATTGAAGGAGTCGGTAAATCTTCTCACCAATTAAGACCTGGTGCTATTGTTATGGGTTTCTTCATGGATGGTGAAGAAGCACAGTTCCCCATTGTAATGGGTGTCCTTAGAATTAGTCAGCAAAAAGGAGAGGGTTTAGATCCTAAGAAGAGTACATTCATATTCTCTCAAGGACCTAATAGAGAAGACGTTAACCCTACTACTAATAAGATTGGTGAAGATCAGGTTGCTGGTGATAAACTTCAAACAACTACTACTGCTGTTAAAGAGGCAGGTAATGCAACTGCTGAACTACCTAACCCTGCTAATCCAGGTACAGGATTAGGACATCAGACAGGGATTCCAGGTTCTAGTGCTAACTTTGCAAAACCACCTTTCCCAAGTAAACCTATCCCTGCTGCTCATGGTGTTGGTGGACCTTGGAAAACATTAGATTATAAAATAACCCAGTTAGTAGAGGATATTGCTGCCACTGCTGGTAGTGTAATGAAGAATGAGAACGGTGACTTTGTTAGTATTGTTGAGAACAAAGTAGTTAATATGGAAGCATTACTGGATAAGGTTGATAACTTCCTTAGTTCAGTTATGGGTCAGGTTGTTTCAGCATTTAAAGAACAACTGACTGCTATTGCAGGTAAAGCATTATCAGTAGCAAACTCTATTGCTAAGATGAGTGGTATTCCATTCATTGTATTGTTACTTGTACAGGTAGTAATTAAGATCTTACTAGGACAGATTTGTAGTCTGGATGGACTGATTGGTGGAATGATATCAGGACCAGCAGATATGATTAGATCGTTGGTTGATAATATAGTCAATAAGGTAACGACTGTTGCTGAAGCAGCAATCTCTGGTGTTCAGGATATGATCAAAGAAGTCACATGTGCTATTCGTGACGGACTTGGTGTTGTTTCATCTGCTATCAGTCTTATTAAAGCAGCGACTGGTGTTGCTCAAGGATTCAGTCAACTTAGTAGCATCTGGGAAAGTGGATCTGATATTATGTCTGCTGCACAGGATATTAACAAGATTAACTTAGAGAGTATAGGACAGTTGATCTCATTAATATTCAGTCTCGTTGACTTTGGAGGTTGTGATAGAAAGGCAGGTCAACGTGCTACAGATTCAATGGGATTCTGGCCATTACTGGGATCTACGCAATGTACACCAGATAATCTGGATGGACTGAAAAATCAGATAGGGGATTCGTATGGGCCGTGTGGAGGTGGCGGTAAGGCAAATCTCTTTGATTCGCTATATGCTGATGCGTCACCATATCTGACTGCTGCTGAAAACTTCCTAAATGGTGCATATAATTTGCAGTTAGGAACGCCAGGTAGAGAAGCGACAGTTATTAGAGGTGCAGGTGGTATGACTATCACCAACACTAAACTGGACAATAAAGTGTTTATGAAATATAAACAACTTGTTGATGCTGGTATGTCGGAGGAAGAAGCAGAAAAAGAAGCACAGAAACAAAACGAGGCAGTTTCCCCAGATCCATTAGTTGCTACTCATATTAATGAACCAGGCAATATGACTATGACCATTGAAGGTGATAGAGCAGCAGCGATTGGTAAGAATTTAATTGAAACTGTTGACGGTGATATAAGATTAAAATGTTCGGGTGACTTCCATTTAGATATTGGTGGAGGTATGTTTATCAATGCTCAGGGTGCACCTGGTAAAGGTGAGACTAAAACTCAAAAGAGTATGGTTAACATTGGATCTGACTTCTCAATGGATGTTAAAGGTCATGCACAGATTCAAGGTATTGGTACAACAGTTGCAGGTAAAGGAGGAACACAAGCACAGGTTATAAGTCCTCAAGGTACTACTAAGATTGATGCAACTGCATATGAGATTAATGCGGGTGAGATAAAATTATCTGCTAGTAATTCAATTACTATGACTGCTCCTGTTGAGTATCACTTTATTAATACTGGACTCAACATGTTGATACCTAAAGCAAAGACTGGTATCCTAAGTACAGTTGGTGGTCCTGTTGATTACCTATTAAAACCAGCAATTGCTGGAGATATGATACCTAGATTCTCAGTTAACACAGTCGGTCCTTTCTTGGTAAATTGTGCTGCTGGTGGTGCTCTCTTTACAGTAGCAGCAGGTGTCTTCTCAGTTAAAGTCGCTGCTGGTGCTGCTAGTATCGTTGCTTCTGCTGCTGTTAATATAACTGCTGCGGCTGCTGTTAACATTGCTGCAACTGCAAATGTTAAAATAACTGGAGCTACTATACTTTTAAACTAAACTATGCTATAATCTTATTATGGATGAACTACGACAGCAGCAACTCATAGAACTCAAGGAACTACTTGAGGATACTATTGAGTATTACTGTGATGAACACATGGTATCAGGAGAAACAGCATGGAATATGGTTGGTGCTCTATCTGATGCAAAACTAAATGTAGAATTTAAACATGAAATTACCTCTTGACTTACCAGTAGAACGTTTATTCTCTAATATGGAGTTTGTTACGGATCTCTGTCATGATCAACAACAACCTTTCCGAATTGACCTAGGTAATGGTAGAATGGTTATGTTAGTACCACTGATGGAAAAACCAACCATCCCTGCTGACATAGTTGAACAAGTTGATGAACTTAAAAAAGAATGGATGGAACAGGTGGACTCCAAGAATTCTGCAACACAATAGCAGGTGTCTGGAGTAATAAAAAACAAGCACAATCAGATCCCACAGGATATGTATGGTCATATATTCAGTGGGATCTTTTAGGTGACAGTAGACTTAAGTCTAAGCAATGGTATAAGAATGATGGTACTGTCTATCGTGAAAGATGTTTTAATGCATACGAAGAAGATGGTCATGTTATTCTTGACATACATAAACTAGACTGGACACCGATTGGTCACAAATTAAAATGGAGACCAATAACTAAAGGTGAATGGTTACTAAGTGGAGAGTATGTTTATGAAGGCATTGATTGCTTTTATGAAGGAAGACTAACTAGAGACAATTATTATTCATGGGATCGTGGATTTAAAAATGGAAAACTCACCTACGGATCAACAAAAGCACCCTTCAAATTTGACAGAGTTTAGACCTGACTTTAAACTCTATGATATTGAGTTGTGTCGTGAAAAACTAGGATCATTATGTGATGCTGCTGTTGGTACAAGCATGCGTGTATCTAAGAAATTTGATGGGTTGCCAGTTCCCGCACAAAAGAATAAGAATATGAGACATGTGCATGATGATGAGTTTCCTAATGTCTCATGGTTGTATGGATATTATAATTTCTTCGGATGTAATGCTAGAAACAGTGATGTTTATGATCTATACTGTCAGATGAGATCTGCTATTAGAGATTATATTGGACAGAATTGTAGAGCATGGATGCAGTGTTGGGTTAATACTCATAGAAATGATGATCTGATGGCAAAGCATCATCATACATATCCTATTCATGGATACCTTTCATTATATCCTCAGAATACTTCTACTGTATTCTATGATGGTTATCAGGGTGAAGAATTATATCGTATTACCAATGAATGTGGTAAGATGTATATAGGAATAGGATCTAGACCACATGAAGTTGTGGCTACTGGTGATCCACCAAATCCCAAGGCTCCTAGAATCACACTAGGTTTTAATATACTTAGAAATAATGACATTGAAAATTACCAATGTGATACATTCTCATTCATACCAGTATGAGTATAATAGATAATTTCTTCCAAAATCCAGATAAGGTTAGAGATATTGCTTTATCATTAAAGTATGAATCTACTAGTGATTATCCTGGATATAGATCTAGACAAATACATGAGATCAATAAGGATCTTTGGGATTACATGTCATATCGTTTAATGGAACTACCAGAAGCAAAACAATCTGGTGTGAATGTAATGAAGATGCAGTTCTCATATGTACCTAAGATATTTGGTAATGGATGGGTACATAGTGATAGTGATGCTACTGTTGCAGGGGCAGTATATCTAACTCCCGATGCTCCCGAAGATGGTGGCACAGGATTATATACTAGAAGAGCTGATCTCGTTGGTGGTAATCATGTTACTGAAGATTTTGATAATGCAAAAAAGAATAAGATAATGAGAGAGTTCTTCCTCAATCCTAATGAGGAGGGTATGGAAGTTAATAAGAGTTACAATTCAAATTATAATTTAATACAGCGAATAGATAATGTGTATAATAGACTTGCAATGTGGAATGCAAAACAATTCCACGCAGAACAGAATTTTTTCGGAACTACACTTGACAATTCAAGATTAGTTCTGCTATACTTTATGGAAAAGCAATGATGAAATTGAATCCAAATCGCATAGAACGTAAGACTCATACTATTGAGAAAAAGAATCCACAACACAACCAAATATGGGAGTGGGATGAGGGTCCTGAACTACGTGAGTTTATTGCGAAACAAAATGAAAAAGAGTGAACTAATACATTATAGATTACAAGCAATGTTAAGAGAACATACCTTTAGTGATCTAGCATACCTAGGCATAAGAGATGATGTCCATTGGTATAATATAGGTGGACATGAAGTTCCAGTAGATTCAATAGAAGAATTGGATAGTGTTGAAGAATGAAAACAGCAGGTGAGGTTGTTGGACATCCATTATGGATGTTACCAGTAATGATGTTAGTAGTCCTATTAATGATAGAGGGTCTTCATACTGCTGCTCACTTACATCAAGAGATTGATGTACATGGTACTTGTAGACAGAATAAAGAGTACATAGAAATGAAGGAAAACGACTACTAAATAGTTTATAATAAGAGTCAGGCCGAAATACACCAAATTTCTGGTTGCTGACCTGTATAAATAAACTTGTAGCGAATAATAGTATCTGTGGCAACCAAAAAGATTTCACAGTTAGATGGAATAGATGATGCTAACCTGTCGGGAGAAGCAGTTCTTCCTGTGGTCGTATCTGACCCTCTAATACCGAATAGAAAAGCAAAAGTAAACCAATTATTCAAAACTATATCTGCTGGCACAAAAGCCAATCCAGGTCTAGCTTTTGACTTGGATAGAAATACAGGAGTCTACCAGAATGCATACGACCAACTTGGTTTTTCGTATGGACAAGGTGGATTTTATCTTTCTAGGATAGAAAATAATGATGGTTCGTCAACTAACCTGTTGACTGTTGCTGATGATTCTGCTACAAACTCAAACATTATTATCTCACCTAAAGGTGCAGGTCGTGTTGAAGTTACTGGACAGTTATTGTTGAACGATAACTTATTCGTTATTCAAGATAACAGTGATAACACTAGAAAGGCACGATTTGAGGTAGGTAATATAGGTAATACTGGTGGAACTAGGGTATTTACATTACCTGAAATTCAAACAGGTTCTGGTACTACTCTCGTGGGAGATAATACTAACCAGATTATTACAAACAAAGATATTTTTGTAGAAGATCAACGCTTTACTATTCGTGATGGTGTTGGTAATACAGAAAAGAATGCAAGATTTGCATTTGATTGGGATAATACAGTAACAGGTACTAAGACATACGCACTACCAGATCCTGGTATTGCAGTAACTAATACTGAGTTATTGGATGACCAGTCTATTCAAACAGCAGCAGGTAAAAACTTTATTGATGCTAAGTTTACATCATCTACTGCTACTGATACTCCTAAGATTACATTCACTACTGCCTCGTTAACTGCTGATCGTATAGTTACGTGGCCTGATCTTTCAATTACAGTTGTTGGTGAAGATTCAACACAGACTATGAGTAACAAAGTTATTCAGGGTCTAATTCTTGCTGACACTACAACTGCAACTAAGAGAATTAATTTTGACTTGAGCAATCAGTTTGAAAATATAAATCATCCTTTCAAATTCCCTTTCCAAAACTTCAACCAAGCAACAGGTTCTAGTGAAATTGTCACAACTAATGCTACACAGAAGTTAACAGCAAAGGAACTAAATAGGACAGCATTGATTGATGATGCCGATGGTGCTAGGAAGATTAATATTGATCTAACTAACCTCACCAACGAAAGAACAATTAAGTTCCCTGATGCGGATGCTACCTTACTATCAACTGAGAACGTAACATTAGATGACGTTACATTTGGTGCTGGTATTGGTGCTCAAAGACTTACATCTAAAGTCCGTCAACAACAACTTTATCTATCTCAAATTTAACCGATGGCTACTAACACAGGCGTTCTAGCGAATGCAAAACCTGGAGCTGCTACCGAAACAACTATATTTAAGAACGATGTATTTAGTAGTACAACTGGTACATTAATTGCTAGTTGTGATGGTACAGGTGCAGACACATATAACGTATCACTTCGTAGATGGGATCAAGCATTAACACTTGATGCATCCACTTACAAATTACATAAGGGTGATATAATCAGTAATGTTAAATGGACATTATCTGCTAATCTTCCATTAGATGATGCAATTCCTGGTACTAAATTTACTACTAGTGATGGTGAGAAATGTGCATATCTTTTAGATGTTGCTGAACCTACCCTAACAACATACACAGTAAAGTATAAGTCACTTATAGCATTTACTCTTGAGAACGTATCTGATGGTGCTAGTTCTGATAATCCTGACTATGCAAACGGTGAAACAGTTTCAAACGGGTCAGGTGTAACGGGTACAGTTTATGAATTCGTACCAGGATCTTCCAATGATGGTGTTGTTTGGATCGGTGATGTATCAGGTGGATCTTTTGCTGAAGGTAACGTATTAACTGGTGGATCATCAACAACTGTTGGTACTGTATCAACTGGTGGTATTGCTGCTGCTGTAGATAGATTGGCATTTAACGATGGTGCAGGTGGTACAGTTTGGAGACTCTACATGATGGAGCAACCAACTATATACACTGATCGTGTTTACAAGTTTGATGTTAGTGATGCATCTATGAGTGGTGTTGTACTACAGTTCTCTGAAACTAATGGTGGTAGTAACAACAGTGGTACTGAGTGGACAGCAGGTAAAACTACTTCTGGAACTGCTGGTTCTGGAACTGCATATGTACAGTATGATTTGAGTGGACAAACTGCAACTGAAACATGGTATCCATACAACCAAGCAGATGCCACATATGATGATAACACACAGTATTTTGTCATGTCAGACAACTATGTGTACAGTGAAATCTATGTCTATACACAACAAGAGGAAGGATTACAAGTAGCAGGTGATTGGATCGCTACTGATAACTTTGCTTATCGTGATACAACTTATACTATTAACACAGTAGCAGGTGATAGTTACGGAACTGTTCTTGATTGGGCAGGTGGTGTTGCTTATGTAACTAACGGACCTGGTAGTGCAAACTGGGCAGGTTCAGATACTTTCCTTGATGCTCCTAAAACTATAGGAACAGCAAAAACTACAGCAACAGTTAGTTCAGTAAGTAATACATCTACTGCTGATCTTATTATTCAAGGTGACGCTATTTCAGCATCAACTTCTGAAGAACGTAAAGGTATCATTATCGGACCTGGCCAATCTATTAAGGTTGAAGCAACCAATGGTAAGGTAACATTTGTATTGGATGCTTTCCAAGATACCGTAGCTGAAATTACTTCTAGTCTCTATCAGAGAACTGATCAGTATCAGTCTGAATCTGGTGGTGGCGATGGTGGTGGAGATTAATTTAAACATCAAATATAGATTCTAATGGCACTAACTAGACTAAAGAATATTATTACGTCCAGAACTGGACGTATTATCTACGTCAACCCAGACGATTTTGATGCTTCTGATGCACTAGACAACAGAGGTAACTCTAGTCTGCGACCATTTAAGAGTTTGCAACGTGCTTTCCTTGAAGTAGCACGTTTCTCTTATAGAGTTGGATTAAGTAATGATGAGTTTGATGCTTTTAGTATCTTACTCTATCCATCTGAATATATTATTGACAACAGACCAGGTGAAGTATTATATACAAATATTCCACCACTTGATGCTAACTCTAACTTTGATGTAACTTCACCCAATAACGTATTATATAAGTATAACTCAGTTGAAGGTGGATGTATCGTACCTAGAGGTTGTTCTATTGTTGGTATGGATCTTAGACGTACTAAGATTATTCCTAAGTATGTTCCTTATCCTACAACATTCCCAGCTAAAGGTATTAACACAGAAGAACAGGTACCAGGTGAATCAGCAATTTTCAGAGTAACTGGTGGTTGTTATTTCTGGCAGTTCTCACTATTTGATGGTGACTCTACTGGTGTATATTTCAAACCAGATAGTTCAGAGACAATACCTGCATCTTATTCACACCATAAACTAACATCATTTAACTTCGCAGACGGTAATAATAGTCTTAACTACTTAATCAATACTACTGGAACTGTTCCTAATAGTACAGAGATTACACAATCTACAATTCCTAACCTATTAGAAAGAACTGACCTAGACATATATTATCAGAAGGTATCAAGAGCATTTGCTACAATTCCTGATACATCTGGTGACCCTGCTACTGACCAAATTCAGGCAAGGGTAGAAGAAAACAGAATTGTTGGTCCGATTTCTGATGAATTTAGAGTTCTTAACGTAACTCGTAACGGTAATACTGCTACTGCAATTACTGTTGATGAACAAGGTAACCCTAAGAATCATGGATTCTCTGTTGGTGTAAACGTCAACATATCAGGTGTTACAGGTTCAACTGGACCACAGTCAGAACTAGATGCACAGTTATATAATGGTTCATTCGCTGTTACATCTGCATCTGGTAACGTATTTACATATCAGTTAGCAGAAGAACCAACAGGTAATGCTATTGGTAGTAATATAGTTGTTAAAGTTGAGATTGATACTGTTGACTCAGCATCACCTTATGTCTTTAACTGTTCCTTGAGATCTACATGGGGTCTACAAGGTATGCATGCTGATGGTAGTAAAGCAACTGGTTTCAAATCAATGGTTGTTGCTCAGTTTACTGGACTATCACTACAAAAAGACGACAGAGCATTCGTTAAGTATAATGCAAGTACCCAGAACTATGATGAAGGTGGACCTGGTTCTCACCTAGATGGTTTTGCTGAATATAAGAAGGGATGGAGACACACTCATATTAAAGCAAGTTTTGACGCATTCATTCAGGTCGTTTCGGTGTTCGCTGTTGGATATGCAGATCACTTTGCTGGATATGCTGGTGCTGACATGTCAATTACCAACAGTAACAGTAACTTTGGTAACACAGCACTAAGATCAAAAGGATTTAAACGTACAGCATTCACTAAAGATAAGGCAGGTACATTAACACACATTATACCACCAAAATCATTAGAAGATGTTGATGAGATTTCAGTTAACTATACTAACATTGACATACCTAGAACTAAAACTATTAACGCAGCATTAGCAGCACAGGGTGGTACTCTAGGAACTAGATTATATCTCTATGGTTATACAGTACAAACTGCACCACCACAGAATAAGGTACAGGGTTATGTTATAGGTGCAAGGCAAGATTTGACAGTACCAGATAAGATCTATTGCTTATTGATTCCGTCAGGTGCTACACAACCTAGTATTCAGTCAGCAAAGATTAATCCATTCGGACCTGCTGTATCAGGAACATCTGCTGGTGGTGCTGGATCACCGATCCAATATGATAGTGCTACCTATACTATAGGTGGACAAGCGAACCAAGTTGGTGGATGGTATATATCCGTTGACGCAAATGAGAACCAGATCTATTCTACTCTAGTTAATAACACAGCATTATATAATACTCTAAACTTCACACCTACAACATTCATTAAGAGAGTACCTGATGCTCGTAACTTGAAAGATAGAACTTATCGTGTAAGATATGTTATACCTAGAGATCAGAACCCACCTCTACCTAGAGCTCCGATTACTGGTTTCGTATTACAACCTTATAATACTGATAATACAAACTATAATCTATCCAAATGTTATTACATCTATGATGTTGAAGAGGTAACTGAGTTTGAACGTGGTATATCAGATGGTGTATTCTATCTAACATTACTATGTGGTAGTATCTCACCAACTACATCTAACTTTGATGACTTTGCATTCTCTCAGAATGTTAATGAAGTTTACCCTGCATTTGATAGAGATAATCCTAATGATGACCCACTCCCATCTGTATCTGTTGCTGACAATGAAACTATTGGATTAGTTTATGGTACTGATGGTGCAACTCCTACTCCTAATAAGGATGACCAAAGATCTATTACTAAAGAAGCAACTAAGTTCTTACTAGCAGATAGTGGATGGGTTGCAGGTCAGTCACCAGGATGGGATAGTATTAACGAGACATTATCAACTATACCATTGACATCACGATTAGGTGATGAAGAGACAAGAAAGATTCCTATTCTAGAAGATGTGGATGGGGATCTCAACCCTATCAACGTAGAGTTAAGACGACACTCAATTCTAAGATCAGGTAACCATACATTTGAATACACAGGTTTCGGACCAGGTAACTATTCAACTGCATTCCCTCAGACTCAGGTTGAAACATTATCTGATGCTCAAATCAGATTATCTCAGTCACTTAAAGAAGAAGCGGGTGTTGCATTCTATTCTGGACTGAACTCAAATGGTGACCTATTCATTGGTAACCAAGTTATTAACCCAGTTACAGGTCAGATTACATCTGAAGATATTGCACAGTTAAATGTGTTGGGTGAAGAGAACACAACTATTGAGACATTCTCTGAAGTTGTTGTTACTGATAAACTTACAGTTATTGGTGGTGCATCAAACAACTTAGAATCTATATTCTCAGGTCCTGTTACATTGCAAGGTACGGTTACTTCCACTAAGGAAATGATCGTTAAGAAAATAACTTATAATAATGCTGATGGTACTGTTCTTAAGACTACACTATTAGCACCTGAAAGTATAGTTGGTGGAATTCCACAGGGAGTACCAGATCTAACTAATGTACAAAACTATAATGCACCTAGTGATGGCGACATAGTTTATAACATTGACTGGGAACCAGGTAAAAACTTAGGTTGGATGTATTACAATGCAGCATGGGTTAAATTTGGTCTAACTAATACTGGATTCATTAACATTGATACCTATGGTACTACACAACATATAGGTATTGGTAGAGCAACATCACAAACATACAGAGCAGAGATTGAAGGTTCAGTTAGATTAACTGGTGACCTTAGAGTTGATGGTCGTGGTGGTGTTGCACCTGACAAATATATTACAAGGAGAACTCAAGGTGACGGTACAACTCTTACTTATCCAATTACTTCTTACAGTGGTGTGGTTCATAATAGTAAGTCCGTTATTGTTACGATAAACGGTGTCTTACAACATCCTGATGTTAACTATACTGTTGACACAAACGGTACTAACGTGGTGTTTGGTTCAGGTGATGCACCAACAAGTCAAGACTTTGTTGAAATCCGAGAGTTACCTATCTAATAAATAGAAGTAAGGCAGGGAGTAATTAATGGCACTTACAAAGATAAATGGTAATAATATTGACACCACAACTGAAGCACTCATTAAGATACTTCAGTTAAGTGGTAACGGTTCTTACCTAGAAATACCTAAGTATGCAAACCAAGCAGCAATTACAACTGCACTACCGTCCCCTGCTTATGGTAGTATAGTTTATAATACTGAAGAAGATGCTGCTCAAATATACGTTGCTGATGCTGCTCAAGGAAATCCAGGATGGACAAGTGTAGGTGGTGGAGGAGCATCACTAGGAGAGAAAAGTATTGTAAGAACAAATGCTAACGTCATAACAGAGAATATTAATATAGGTGGTACAACAAACCCAGATCCAGAATATGCCAACGCATTTAGTTGTGGACCAATAACAATTAATGCAGGTTTTACAGTAGCAATAGATAACACCTATGAGTGGACAATATTTGGTGGTGGTAACAATGGTAGTGGATTATATACAAGAAGAAGAGGATAGGGGTTGACAGATCCGTATATATGGATTAAAATGGTAGGGTCACTAGTACACTCAAATGTCAACCAAGTTCACTTTTAAAGCAAAGGATCAAGAAACTGGAGTTAGTACAAAGACTTCATTTAATGCAGACCTGCTTCCTGAAATAGTAGATCAGTTCGCTGATTTCCTAAGAGGAGCAGGTTATGTTTTTGATACATTAGAAGTCTCACCTAACAACTGGACTCTTAAAGATGGTGAAGTTCCATCACCCGAACTCCTCATGGAGAAGATAGGATTAACAAACAATAAAGATAAGGACGGAACGGTAAAGTTCATTAACACAGAAGACTAAATAACAGTACGTTTAGTAAAAACTAATCCACAGACATGGGTCGCACATATCGTCGTGGCGGGAATGAAGCAAAGCATTCATTTAAGTCAAGTAACGTGAAGCGTAAGGGAGGTTCTCAAAAGAGAAACTCAGACCAATATACAGAAGACTATCGTTATGATAGACCTAAAGTAAAATACCCTAAAAAATCGGGAGGATTTAATGGACTTACCTAGAGAAGTTTTAAACCAACTAAATAAGGACAAAGATCTAGCAGAAGAACTTAATGACGTATTAGATTATGAAGACGATTATGATGATGGTCTTGAATATGAAGATATGTACTATGAGTCAATGGACATAGATTATACTACTCAATCTTAAATGAAAGACCAGAACACAATCCACGATGACGAGTCTGCTGACGCTAAATGGAATCGTGGATTAGATCTGTACATTGAAAGTGTACACAAACCAGATCATGCACTCAGAGGTTGTGCACACAACCAAAAATGCTTTGACGAATTAATGGAAGTTCGTCAGCATGTATTAGATTATCTTCCATCATTACGCAGACCAACCTAATGGAACACTCCCCTCATTGCCTACCATTTAATCAACCAGAAAGAGACATGCTAAAGAAGGCACTAGCATTGAAATTACATGACTTGCAAGAAAGATATTTTCAAGCAGAGTCATTGAGTAAAGAGAAGTATGAAGAGTGTATGACCACACTTGAAGAGATAGTAGATAAACTAGGGATCAGAGATAGTGTATTGACTTGACTCATATATAGATCCTCATATATAGATTATGAAACTTATTCCAACCGAAGCACCAATTCCTCATTTAATTATAGAGGATTTTTATAATGAAATTGAACTCTCTCAAATGATATGGGAAGAGTTAGATTGGTTAACAAGTCCTAATAAATTACAAGCACCAGAACAAACTGGTAGTGCAGCAACTCAAGAAGGAGAGGTAGTTAAACAGAATAGAGGATTATTCTTTGAAGAGTTCTTTCGTGATGCACCTAATAGTGATATAGTTAAGTGTACTGATAAGGTATGGACTACCACAATATGTGATGCAATGGAATCTCTGACTCCAATATTCAGAGGATTTAGAAGAGCAGGGATGTGTACAACTATGCTCAGTTATTATCAAAATGGAGACTATTATCTACCACACATAGATAATACTATGTTCACACTTTTGGTCTGGTTATGGAAAGAACCTAAGAAATTTAAGGGTGGCGAGTTTATACTTAACGACAGAAATTACACAGTTCCAATGAAAAATAACAGTGCAATTCTGTTCCCTAGTTGTTATGTTCATTCAGTTAATCAAGTACAAATAGAAGATGAATCGCCAGGATTAGATTATACTGGAAACGGAAGATATTGTATTTCACGATTCTTTTGGATACAAAATAATGCAGAGTTTGGTACATATCATGGTATTGAACCACAAATGCAATCTTATGAAATAGAGAACTAATTATCATGTCAAACTCACACAATCCAAACGCAAAATTTATTCCTAATCCATCAAGTACAGAGGATGCTTTGGATAATAATAATAGATTAAGAGCATCAGTTAGACCTAAAGATGTACTCCCATTATTTCCTATTGCTGTAGGTTGCTACGCTTATCCAGATCGTGAATATATTATCGGATTAAAGGAAAAGGTGAGAGATTATGTTAAAGATTTACCTCATAATCGTAACTGGGACAACGAAGGTCTGAAACATTACATGCAACGTGGTGATCTCGTGGACAATGCAGGGAACACGGCGGGCGTGACTCTAAATAATACTTTCTTTAAGCACTTTGAATGCCCAGAATTATATGATTGGTTCTGCGAATGTGCATTCCAATTTCATACTGAAGTACTCGGATTACAAATACAAAGTAAATACTTAATCACAGATAGTTGGGTTAATTGTAATACAGGAGAAGGTGGTCAATCGTATCATGCTCATATTAATTCATTCTTATCAGGTACATTCTATTTGGATAGTGATGAGTCGGCAGCACCTATAGAATTTCAATCCCCCAAATATAATTTTGCCATTGAACCTCACATAGGTTTTACACCTGATACAAATAATGCAAGTATATTCTCTCAACCAAGAGCAGCAATTAAACCAATGGAAGGAGATTTACTTCTCTGGGAATCACATATACGACATGGTTATAGTGAGAATCATTCCCCTAATAGAATGTCATTATCTATTAATATGATACCGAGAATCGTATTCTCTCATAGATATGGATTTGTTGTGAAACCTTTAGAAGAAGAATTAAATGGAATAACTACGGAAGCAGCAAAGAAACTCAACACACAAGGACAACCAAATATAGATTCTGGTATCGGACATACTCAAGAGTTGCCAAAACAGAATAAGCAAGATGCAATGAACTTTGCAAGTGATACAGGATGGAAGGGAGGACAACAGAAGAAATCATTTTGGCAATAAATGACAGTAAGAAAGCAACCCGAACCAAGTCCTTGCCCCTATGAAGTAGGCACATGGTTAAAGACTCCACAGGGAGATATTGGTTACGTTAACTTAGTGTTAGATCAATATCTTACATTATGTGTGAGAGAGTGGAAGAAAAGTGAAGAGTTGGCAAAGCATTCATGTCAACCAATTCATCAATGCATCTTGTTAGTTTATCCTACTGACTATGATAAATGTGAAGTATTAACGGAGGGAGATTTTGAAAGAGTTAAGCATCCTTAAAGAACTAATTATCCTAGAGTGGGAATTTATTAGAGAGAGAAGATTGTGGGTTAAAAATGTAAATATTACAACCAATGAAGAAAGTGTCACAAGGTCGCTTGATTTGGATCAATGATCCATTATAATAATAGTGTTCGGATGAAACCCAACTCTCAATCCCCCTCTTAATACTGTTTTCGGACTCCACCTAGAGGTTTTTAATTATGAGATTATGGTTTTGGGCATCCGAACTTCCTACGCTACTACTAAATGCCAACTACTGCTACTCCTGTTAAGTCCACTGCTACTCGCAAGACAAGAACTCGTAGAGCAAAGAAAACAACCACTCCAATAAATAAGACAGTTGCTAAACCAATCGTGGAAAAAACTGTTGTTAAGGAAGTGGTAAAGAGAAGAAACATCACAGAACTAAATGGTTTTGAGTTGGTACTTCTTCCTCTAATCTATCTTGAAGGATTCGTTAAAGAAGTCCTAAGAGATACAGGCAAAATCAAATAATATTAATCGGGGTTTACACCCCGATTTTTTTGTGTTATAATATCTTATTATGTGGTATATTATTTTCTGGACAACTCTCACTATTCTATTATTGAGAGAACTAGGTGTATTTAAAAAATGAAAGACCTAATATTGTTTGGCGATAATCGTCAGACATTAACTCAATTTGATGAGAAAGCAAGATGTTGTATAACATCCCCACCTTACTATGGTTTACGAGACTATGGAGGGGAAGATAAACAAATAGGTCAAGAGAATACTCCAGAAGAGTATATTCAAAACCTAGTTGAAGTGTTTAGATTAGTGAGAGATAATCTTACTGATGATGGTACATTATGGGTTAACATAGGAGATAGTTATTATAACTATAGACCTGGAAAAGGTCAATCATATCCTAAACAATCAGTATCTAATACTAAGCAAGATCTACCTGATAAATGTAGTAAACGAGGTAACAAATTAGAAGGATTAAAAGAGAAAGATCTAATTGGAATTCCTTGGATGTTAGCATTCGCATTACGTCAGGATGGATGGTATTTGAGACAAGATATTATTTGGCATAAACCTAATCCAATGCCAGAAAGTGTTAAAGATAGATGTACTAAATCACATGAATATATCTTCCTATTAAGTAAGAATAAGAAGTATTATTATGACCACGAGAGTATCAAAGAGAAAGCGGTAGGAGAAAGATGGGGAGGTAATACTCCCATCAATATGAATAACACTAAAGATAAGGATGGACAGTTTAGTGGACTCACTAGACCTCGTAAGATGGTCTATGATAAACGTAACAAGAGATCTGTTTGGAAAGTAGCAACTAAACCATATAAGGGAAGTCACTTCGCTGTATTTCCAGAAGAGTTGATTAAACCTTGCATCCTAGCAGGTTCAGAACCTAACGATATTATTCTAGATCCTTTTATGGGATCGGGAACTACTGCGAGCGTTGCCAAGGAACTCAACAGATATTATATGGGATGTGAGTTGCATGAAGAGTATGGGGAACTGATACGAAATCGTGTGCCAGTTGAAGAACTGCCACCTAACCCGTTGGAAATGGTGATGTTCGGTGATATACTACCTAAGTAATCAATCAAGGAATCCATCATGGCATTCAATCCAGAAGTAGCACTCTTCGCACTATTAGAGGATGCACAAACAGGAGAGGAACTCCTCGCTGTTATTGATGACTACATTGCTAACTCATAAGGACAGTTTTCAAACTGGTACACTAGGGGTCGCAAGACCCCTTTTTTATTCTATAATGGATTTATTGACATATTAAATAATGCAACTCAGACCACATCAGCAACGTGCCTATGACAAAATGGAACAGGTCAATAATGGTCAGATCATCATCCCTACTGGTGGTGGTAAGACTTTTATAATGATCGCTGATTGTAAGAGATTTCTTAATCAATCAAAAGATCTTGACACTAGGACTATTGTGGTAGTTGCACCTCGTATTTTACTATCAAATCAACTGCACTCAGAATTTAGTGAGCATATATTAGATGCTGACGTTTTACATGTGCATTCTGGCGAGGTTAAAGAAGATAGTACAACAAAACCTGCACAGATTAAATCATGGGTAAATGCAAAGCAAGATACCAATAGATTAATCTTCACAACATACCACTCACTTCACAGAATAGTTGATAGTGATATATCCATTGATACTATCTACTATGATGAAGCACATAATGGTACTGGTAAATTCTTTAATGAAGCGATTGTTGACATTAAAGATCAAGTTTATAGATCATTCTTCTTTACTGCTACTCCTAAACATGATAAAGGATTAGCAAGAAGAGGTATGAATAACTCTAACATATATGGAGGTGTATTAGAGTCAACACCTGCACCAGAATTGATCGCTAGTGGTTCAATAGTTCCACCTAAAGTAACAACTTATGATTGTGACATTATTAGAACTAAACAGAATGCACCTCAGATAGATGCTATGAATATCTTAGGTATTATTGATAACCTAGATAAAGATCAAGCACAGAAGATATTAGTTGCAGCACCTAACACTAAAGTGTTATGGAATATGCTAAGTCATACTAATGTTATTGAAGAACTTAAAGATAAAGGTTATGATATTCTTCACATAACATCTAAGCATGGATGTTACTTTAATAAGAAGAAAATCAATAGACAAATGTTCTTTAAGGTGTTAAATGCACTAGGTAGAATGAAAGATAGAAAGTTTTTAGTCTTTCATTATTCTATATTATCTGAAGGTATATCAGTTCCAGGATTGTCACATTGCATCCTACTTCGTAACTTACCAATAGTTGAAATGGCACAAACGATAGGTAGAGTAATAAGAACTCATCCAGAAGATAGAGCATTAATGGAGAAGGGAGAAATCTCAACATCATGTTATGCTAATTGGGTTAAACCTTGTGGTTTTGTAACAGTTCCAACTACTAGTGGATATGGGTCAGGTCAAAGAACTCAAAGAAGATTAGAAGGAATAATTGATTTAATTTTCGTTCAAGGTATCCCCGCTATTGCCAATGTTTACTCCTGATTTACTTGCTACTGCTGTTCAAAGATCTACATCAAGTGTAGTTAATTTTGAAGGCGAACTATTTGAAGAACTATTTGAAATCTACATGAATGATTCAAATAGTTCAACATTAAGAGAACACATAACTGCCGAGATCGCAGGGTGTGACCCAATTCCTGGAAAATTAGGTCGTGATTGTGTTGATCGTGAGACTAAAGAAGAAAAGGAAGTTAAACCCAAAAACTATACATCAAAGGCATCAAATG
>VTLG01005681.1_pt1 | contig 60114 bp, 72 predicted proteins | sample 4694571 | NCBI WGS metagenome assembly VTLG01 (sample SAMN12604809, study PRJNA352737) | marine metagenome | biome: ENVO:00000447; feature: ENVO:00000209|ENVO:00000569|ENVO:01000036; material: ENVO:00002151; isolation source: viral sequences binned using virsorter ...
GCTGGTTCATTCGCTTCGTGTGGTTCTCTTTCGGCTTCTTTGATTCATTCTCAGCTTTTGGTTCTCTTACACCAGATGGTTCATTCCATAAGGCGGGTTCTCTTATGTCCTCTGATTCATTTAGCTTTTCTGGTTCTCTTCATGCCCATGATTCATTCTGAATTATTGGTTCTCTCAAGAGAGGTGATTCATTCTTTTCCTCTGGTTCTCTTACGTTTTTCGATTCATTCGGCTTTTCTTGGTTCTCTCAAGTCCGATGATTCATTCGTAACTATTGGTTCTCTCGCCCTAAATGATTAGAACGGAACATCCATCTTATGCACATGCCCAGCGTGAGCAAATACATAAGGTGCAGGGGCGGGCCGTTGGTAGTGGTGCGTGTACCATGCTTCGTGCAGATGGCTGATAAACATCTTAACGGCGTAGCGTTTTGCACGGGCGTGGATATGTGCGGGAGGAAGCTTGCCCACGGAGTACGCTTTGTAGGCGTCGGTAGTTTTTCCGATATTAAACTTCTCCAGCTTGACGGCGGCTTGCTCCGCAAACTCTTTACGCTCGTTGCGTTCGAGTTCTTCGGCCTTACGTTCCTTGTACAGATGCCCGTACACCGCCGTTTCTTTACCGGATACCTTTACAAAACTTTCCCCTAGCTTCCAGCAAAGTGTTTTAAGGCTGGCGTTAAACGGACGCTTGGTCCCTTTCTTCCATTCGCTGGTAGGGTCCAAACCCGCGTAGCGCCAAATGGAGCCCGCCGTGTCGGCTTTGGTTATGTCTATGTGCGCTAGAAAGCCCGCCGCAATGACCGGACCCACGCCATCGACGGTGCGTATACGCTTACCTATAGGATGGTTTGAAGAGTACACGTCGAGAGCGCCTTTGACTTGGTTTTCCAGAACGGAAGATTGGTCCCCCAGCCAAGACAAAACAGCATGGGGTTCGTTGTCCATTGAACGGACCTGACCCGCCGCACGGATGCGGTCATCTTGCATCTGGTAGTAGGCGTCAACGAGGAACCGCGCTTCTGTGTCGGACAGGGTAGCGGCGGCGTTGCGGATGTCGCGCTTGAGGCGCTCTACGGAAGCAAGTTCTTCTAACATAATTCGACTCCTTATACTGATATGTCTACACGCTTTGGCGCGTTGACGATTTGCAGTTCTGATTCCTCCTCATACCTCAAGCATAGACTGCTTTCGTATGGGTTTTTCTTGGGCAAAGGCCGGAAGCCCTGACGGTGTTCGTCAGGGTCCGGTTCCTTGTAATAAAGAAGCGTGAACACTACTTGGCCCGCGCTTCTTTCAGTTTCTTTTCCCTCCGGACAGCCGCATTGCTGGAACCTGGGACAGGCTTTTTGAATGCGCCTACGAGGGCTTTGCGAACGTCACTTTCTCCAAGAGCGTTCTTGATGTTGTCGGTAATGTCGATGACGTTACCGTCAGGTCTCATCACAGTAAATTTAGGCATCTTTGTCTCCCTTTTTTCTGCCTATTTCTGGAGTATTTTTTGGCCCGACTTGGCGATAGCCCCGTAACCAAAAAATAAGTTTTTGCCACATGCGGCAAATTAGTGGAATGTCGCTCATCTCGCGTCCTTCTCTAAGGCCGTTGCGGCCATGGACCGCGTTGCTTCAACAAGTGCCGTGTCGGCAACAATCTTTTCTAACGCTTCCCGCAATTCTTTTATGCGGAACGCTTGGGACGCAATGGTGATATAAAGGAATTCCCTTTTCGCAACTGGATCACTCATTTTTTTAACTTCCAAATAATAAACGGATCCCCACAAGGTTTACCGTTGTGTATACATTGAAGAGGGATGGCCTTGGCCCGTGGGTCCAGCGCCTGTTTCCCCGTATAGTTCCAAGTGTAACCCTGTTTGCGTTCCTTGGCGGCTTGTTCAAAAAAGTCGGCGTTCCCTATAGCAAAAAACAGGAACGGCACCACAGCTAAAACAATCATTGGCTTATCTCCATCTTATAAATTTTTTCATCAAGAGCGTCCGCCCGCGCTTCGAGGCTCAAGATCCGTTCAAATGTTTCGGGGCGGATTGGGCGGCTCCCTGATTTGAGACGGTCAATTTTTTCGGTTAAGGAGTTAAGTTCCGCCTCAAGTTTTTTCTTTTCGGTCATCTTTAGAAACCCCCCAATATCCAATCAGCCTTGTCAACGGGTTCCTTACATGAAGGACAACCCAGCGCGGACCATTCAAGATGATACACTTCTGTTTCATTCTTGCATTTCGGACAAGTGATGGGTAGGGGCCGTGTGCTACGGCGGGACTTAAAGAACGTTTCCATGTCACCTAAAGTGAAGGCGGGCTCTTTCTGAAGTAGGGCGTCGGTTGCGCCATATGTAGGATACTCGTTCTTTTCCAAAACCGTAAAGCGGCGGTGGAAAGCGTCAAGCATGTCCTTGTACCATCCTGTAGAAACCATCAGTTGATCTCCGTCTTATAGGTTTCACGGATGGCGTCGGCCTTCTCCGTCCAGATGCGTTTGAACTCTGGGTCGTTGGCCCGTGCAGCGGCGCTCTCGCACCGCGCTACGCGGCCCATTTGATTGACCATGCGGATGTTCTGAAAGAACTCTTCGAGCACGTTAACTTCAGACATTGACGAATCCTCCTGTTAAACTAGTCCCATACATATGGGATATTTTAGGAGGTGTCAACTAATTTATTCTGGGAGGGTCTTCGTCGTCTTCCTGACAGCGTAAGCACTGCTGTTGGACCATGTCAAAAATAGAAGATAAACACCACGGACAAAAGGCCACGGGGCATATTCCAAACAAGCCTAGTATGCCACCTTCCTCGTCAGGATCAAAATCGCTACCGCAAATAGAACAGGTGGGTTTGAGTTCAAGAACGTCGTCTTCAGAAAAAGAGACGGATGCCGTGGGAGGAACCGCAACATCCGTCTTAAGTTTGGACTTATGGAGGAAATCCACGAAAGGAGTCAACAAACGTAGAATCAGGGAGATGGTTCCATTAGCCCATCGCAAGAGTAAGGTACGCAATTGTAGCCATAGAGACAACACAAAATGCAAGAGTTGCTTTTGCAATGATGTCTGTCTCGCGTTTTTTTCGTTCATATTCTTCAAAGAAAGTCGCCCGCGCTTTGGGTTTCTTCATTAAATTTCTCCGTGTCGTTACCCCAATTAAACCACCCCTGTCTTGATTGTCGTGCGAAAAGTTCAATTCGGGGGAGGTCACCCATGAGTTGGACTATCCGGTCAGCAACTTCATCGGGTTTCCTAGAGTGCTCTCGCCGTGGAGAGATGACAAGCCTTTTTACGCTTTTTGAAACGCGCTTGGGTTTCCCTCGCGTTCCCAGGAGGCACATTTCGGAGTTGGCTCTGGTCCAGTAACCAAGGCCCGTGAAGAAGTCGTCTCGTATCAATAACATGGGAGGAGCCGATTTGTTTAACTTTGCCCACATAAACGCCACCGTCTTATACCTAAATCCCCAGCCTTCCATGAGACTTATTCCTTCGGGAAGTAGCGGGTCCGTGACCCAAAGAAAAAGAGCGCAGTCTTCAGCGGCTAGGTCGGCTACCGGAAGAGCACTAAGGTCTGCAAGGCTCATGCATCCGTAATGGTTTTCGGGTGAACGGCCTTTTCCTTCCTTGCTCCATGTCCGGAACGTCCAAGGAGGGTCCGCATATATAACGTTGAATTTTTCAGCCGGAAAGGAGAGAGACAAGAATGACCACTCCATAGAACGCGGCAGTAGCTAAAACAGGGGTCATTTCGTCACCTCTCTCTCTTCCTTGTTAGTCGCCATCATTTGTTCCAGCAAGTAAGTGAACTGACCGGAGATTGTCCGGTGCTCTTTTTTAGCCAGATCCGTTAGAACGTTGTACGCTTCTATCGGAATGACAACGCTTTTCCATTTTTCAGTGTCCATGTTGGCCTCTCATTAAGTTATGGGACAGTATCGGATTTCTCTTTCTTCGTCAAGTCTCCCCAGTTGGGACCTAACGAAATATCGCACGGGGTAGGAACCTCTAGTTCAACCGCGTCTTCCATCGCGGTGCAAAGCTCTCGCGCTTCCTTTTCATCACTAACAGAGAAGGCCAGTTCATCGTGGATCTGGACAAGGGGAATCTTTCCCTTCTCTTTATATATAGCGGCCATGGAAGCTTTAGTCTGGTCGGCGGCGCTGGATTGGATCAGTCGGTTCAACGCCTTGTAGGTATACGCCCGTTTGATGTTATCACCATACTCTATGTGGGCCTCTTCTTTTGGAAGCGCCTTGGAGGAGACGAACAAGTTGGGCTCCCACAGATCAAAGCGGCACTTGCGGCCAAGTAGGGATCGGACGAAACCACCCTTGTCACGATGGGATACTTTACGTTGGACGGCATCCATAAGCTCTTTCACGAACGGAACGTCATCGTGGTACTGGCGCATGAGGCGTTTAGCGTCATCCGTGGATACGTCCAGTTGCTCCGCCAGTTTTGTCTGGCCCATCCCGTACATGATGCCAAGGTTGATCGTCTTCGCTTGCTTGCGCGGAATGCTGGCAATGTCCGCAACCATCTGATGGAAGTCGGTCTTTTCTTTCGTTCTATAGGCTTGAACAAAAGCATCGGAACCTGTCAGTCCTTTGTTTGTAAGGCTTGAAAAGTGGACAAGGATTCGGGGTTCTTGCTGGTCAAAGTCCATGGACGCCCACCGCTCCCCTTCTTCCGGTAGGAACAGGCCGCGTATCTTCTTCGCCATGTCGGGGTTGCGGGCGGGGATTTGCTGTAGGTTGGGGTTAGCCATGGAGATGCGTCCGGAGACGGTTCCCCCACCCTCACTTCGTAACTGGTTTATGTGACCGTGGATGCGGTCTTTTTCCGTGTACCGGAATATGCTGGAAAGGAACGTGTTCCCAATCTTGTCGTACTCTCGCGCCTCTGCAATCTTCTGTGCAATGGGATGCTCATGCTGGGATAGAAAGTTTTTGGTAAAGGACGGCAGTCCTGTCTTGGTGCGCCCGTAAGGGATTTTTAGTTGGTCGAACACTTTAGCAATGGACGCCGCCGCCCAAAGCTCTATACTAAGTCCGGTCTCCTTTTGAATGCCAGACAGGATCTTTTTCACTTCTTTGAGAAGGTCCTGTTTGAGCCTCTCCGCTTCATCAAGGTCTACACGGATGCCCCGCCTAGTCATTTCTATACAAAGCGGTAAAACCTCCGTTTCAAGATCAAACACTTGCCACAAGTCTTCTTTGGAAAGCTCCGACTTAAATGTCTGCCAAAGCTGAAGCGTGAGCCGTGCGTCGGCTTCCGCGTACTCTCCAACAAACGTTGCGGGAAGCTTGTACAGTTCCCCCTTGGGGTCTACTCCAAACTCCTGTGCCGCTTCTCTAAGTGCCGCTTCGGATTTCATCTCGCCAAGGTAGTCGTAGGCAACGGCATTAAGAGAGTAACTGAATCTGTTTTCATTTAATAAAGGTGCGGCCAGCATCGCGTCGAGGATGCGGCCTTCCAGTTCAATGCCAAGGTGGCGTATCCATCCCACGTCGTAGGCGGCGTTGTAAAAGATCTTGTCAGCGGGATGGCTGGCTATCTCTTTTTCAAACCAGTTAAGAACGATCTTTCGGTCAAGGTTGCCGCCACCCTCATGCCCAAACGGAAGGTATGCGGTAAAGCCTTCATAACAAATAGCAATGCCAACCACGTCCCCGTTGCCCGTGGGCCATCCAGGTCCATGTGTCTTGATTCGTGGGTCTTTGGTCTCAAGGTCGATAGCAATTTCTTTAATCGCACTTGGCGTGGATGGTAGCTCCTCTACTGGAACCCACTCCGTCTTCACGCCCCACTTTGGTTTCTTCATGTTCGTCTTCACTTTTTAACTCCGTCAGTTTGCACTCATAGCTAACGCCGGAATATCCTGCGCCATCAACGTAATCGTCCGGATTGAACGATCCCAGTTTACGTCTGGCTACCTTTAGTAGCTCCATTAAATTTGCAACGTCGGATGCCTCCAACTCCTCGACGTTCCATAAATAACCGTTCCACAACCGCGCTATGTTCTCATGGTTCTCCCACATGCCCCCGTGGGTATCGGAACGGTCACCTCCAACCAGCTTTATAGCTTGTTGTAAAATCTGTTTCGCTTTCATTTAAACACCTTTCTTCAACGGGTAGTCCAACGTATTGGGCGTATTCCATGCCTTGCTTCATACCGTCACTAATGCCCCTGTCCGTATAAACCGCGCACATGTCGGCCACCTCATACCACGAACGGGCCAGCATCAACCCCATCTCACGGTCTTCTGGGACGTTATCATCCAAAACCTGTGTGTATAAGAGATGCGACAGGAAAGGAGATTCTCCTAATTGCAAGGAATGGAACATGCACCGTCGCGCATAGTCGAGGTTTCCTTCCAGATCATCTCCCTTGTAGGGGCTCTCCACGATAACTCTCAGTTCTATGTTTTTCATATCGCCCAACCCCTCTGTGAATCTTCCGGCATCTTCAAGACCAAATTCTGTTTCGCCCGCGTTACACCCACATATAGAACGCGGTGAGCATCGTCGGGATTTATCTCCATCTCTTCCAACGCCTTGGTGGACAGGTCTAGGTACAAGAGAACGTTGTCGGCCTCGCCACCTTTTGCACCGTGGATCGTGGACAACCTGACCTTGGGCTTCTCAAAAATATTTATACCCCTGTTTAATAGAGCCGTGACATAGGCGCGGTCTTCGTCGCGGATGCGGTCAAGGGCTTGGTCCCAAGAAACGTCCGGAACTTCCAATCCAAAATGCTCCCGTAATACGCCCATCGTAAAAAGATCCTGATCGTTTGCACCGTCGAGCATCTTCTTTGCCCCGCGTTGAAGCCTTCCTTTGCCGCTGGATATAAAACGATATAAATTCTGGGCATCCTTAAAGGATACCTCATGCCCCGCGTTTAACTGAAGATGGTTCCATGAGCTTATGGCGGAGCGCACTCGTTGCCCCAAGGAGGGGTTGTTGAACCGTTCAAAGAATTGTCCGGTAGAGCGCATCTCTGCCGCAACAGAATCGAGCATGTAATTCGCTTGAGCCATCACCAGCCAGTTCCCGTCTCCGAAATCAAACCCCTGCGGATCATAAATGCGGGTAACGGAGCCTTCTTCGGTGCGCGGCTTCCATTGTTTCTTCTGTCGGTTGCGGATGCGGGAAGCGATAGACCCTGCTACTTGATGAACAGAGCGGGGAATGCGGTAAGATTGCTCCAAGACTTCAGAGCCACCGGACAGCCCTATAAAATGGTCGATGTCTGCCCCCGCCCATTTATAGATTCCTTGGTCATCGTCGCCCGCTACATACATCCGGTCACTGCGCTCATTTAAAATATTGGCAACTTTCCACTGCAACGGAGTCAAATCCTGTGCTTCGTCTAGGAAAACTACCTGAAGATATGGAATATGCCCTGCATTAGCCGATAAATCTACCATCATATCGGTGAAATCTTTTAAACCGTTAAGACTTTTGAACCTTTGGTACTCTTTGTAGAGGTGTTCAAATTCATAGAGGGGCATCTGGAGGTTGCAGAAATTGTAAGCGTAGGCTGGTCCTTTGAGCGTGTTCCGCGCTATGTCCATGCACCGCATAATGGGATGGTTAGATCGTAAAATGCTGAAACCATCGTCTTCTACGTTCTCCTGTGCAGATGAAAGGTCCACACCGACTACTTTACCAAATTCTCTGAGGTTCGATTCGGACAAGACTTCAGAGTTGTTCATGCCCAAGAGAAGAAACGCCAAACTGTGCAGGGTCCGGAAATAAAGAAAATCTTTCTCTGGGTCTAAATTAAAGCGGCTGACGGCGCGGTCCCGTGCTTCGTGTGCGGCCTTCCGCGTAAACGCAAAATATCCAATGCTGGTTGGAGACATTCCCCCAGCAAGAAGTGAATCCACCTGATTAAGCAGGGTGGTCGTTTTTCCTGTACCAGGAGGGCCAAAATACCTAAACACGGAAAAGGTTCTTCGCTTCGTATTGCTCCGGATACCGCTCTTTAATAATGCGGGATCCGTCGCCGTTAAAGAAGAAGTCCATCTCGTATCCCAAGGCGTACAAGATCTTCTCTACTTTATATATAGACAAGTGACGTGGTGTCTTGATGTTCTCGTACTCTGCGATAGTGCGCTGGGGGATGTCGGCCTTGATCGCCAATTCCCGCATACTTAAACCCGCGTCATTGCGGAGTTCTCTCAGCATGACCTGCCAGTGCGTTGGTACGGTACTCATAGCTTCTCCTAAAACGGTATGTCGTCGTCTTCAAATTTTGAGCTAAAGTCTTCTTCTATCTTTGCGAACGCTGGAATAGACCAGCAACGAACGGTGCGGCCCTTTATGCGAAACTGCTCTGCCCGTCCGTCCATGTCGCGTAACCGCTGGGCAACCTTGTTTGACTTGTATTCAAAAAACTTATTCCGCTTCAGAAATGCCTCAAAATCTTTTAGTCGAAAATATGTCCGTCCCGCCTTCTCGTCGGTCCATGGGCGGCGCAACAGGATCTCTTCTTTATCTATGGCCGTTTGCATGTGCGTGGAAAACTCTTCAAGGAGATCGTAGAACTGACCGCGAAGGCTGGTATCTTCCGGCGTGGAGATTACGGCCCCTTCTGTTTCAATCATCTGGTTAAGAAGAGTGTTAATGCCCGCTTCCCAAGCCTGTTTAGCCATGGTACGGGGCATGAAGTTTATCTGCTCCATGCAAAGTATCTGGAAGCGCGGTTGCTTTTGCAGGGCTTCCGTATCCAGTTCAACGGGAGAGCCGTTCACGTCGAGAAACCATAGCGGTGGTTCGCTGTCATACTTACGAAGGTTTGCAATTGTCGGAGTATTAGTCCCCCCACCCACACCGTGCTTACGGCTACGGCACAGATCTTTATTACAAAAGTTACAGATGGGCTGGTCCGCACACTTGTACTGGTAGTCTTTCTTCTTAACTTGGTCCGCCACAATGTTGACTTCTTTTAAGTCAAGCGGAGGGTCAAAGACCTTCTGGTTGTACTCTAAGATCTTCTTCTCCCAATCGTCGGGGCTCGACTTGCGTAAGTACACACCAATATTAAACAGTCCGTTGTTGCGGGTTCCTTCCGGAAAGCCCTGTCTCATCAAAGCTTGTAAACAGGGAGGTCCGTCTTTCACCTCTACATCAACAACAACCTTTTCTTCTGTAAGAAGTTCATCCAGTTGTTCTTCTGATATGGCGGAAGCTTCCGCTATGTCCAGAAACTCTTCCAGCGTAGCCGCGCTTCCGTCTTCCTTGAAAGCGTAGCGAAGACCGCCGTCTTCTTTAAAATAAGGGAGGTTTAAAAAGTTTCCGGTGTCCCCACGGTCCACCAAAAGTTTTATCTGTTTCGGAAAAATCTCTGTACTGGCGGCATAGCCCAATTCGCTTGCAAGTTCTTTTAGTTTTAACTGAACCTTCTCTGCATCAACAAAGTCTTTAAAAAATAAAAACAGGTGCGCTCCCCCCGATTTACTGCGGCATACAACCAGGGGTAACTTTTGCTTCAAAATGTTTCTAATTATTTCGGCGTGGTCCAAGGGGTATTGGTCAATATCAATTGCACCCCAGACGCATCCGTTGTCCTCGTTAATGGGGACAACGCCAATGCTCACCTCACCTTTAAGGTGGGATTTATAAGTGGCCTTGGTCCGTGGTTCGCGGACAATTTTGTAAATGCCCTTTTGCTTGCCGTTGGCGTCTTTAGTGGTTAAGTCCACCGCGCCATACGCCTTGTTCAAACCACGGAACAGCCGTGCAAATCTGTCTACGTTCTTGCTCATAAGAAAGGGGGGGAGGACAAGCCTCCCCCTATCCCTAGACTAGAACGGCGTGTCTTCGTCAGAGGAAGTAGATCCTCCGTCGTCTTCACGCACATGCTGGACCTTGACTTCACCTGCCTGTATCGATTGGGCAAGGTGCTTGGCCTCTGCATACAGATTCGGATCTTCGATGACAGCGTCTTTTTCGATCTGCCACCCATGCCAAGAACCGTTCTTGTTTTCTTCAGAAGCCGTCGTCAAACGCCAGACATGGCTGAAACGCGGAGGAGTAAAAAGGTTGCCACTGGCATCCTTCATCTTGATGGACTTGATAGCAGAGTTCCACTGCTTCGACTTTTTGAACTGGGTTGCCTTCATTGGAAGCAACGCCTGTTGGGTAACCTCGTCGTCGTCAACGACAAGAACATAGTGCTGGGCGGTGCGCTCAAGATAACGTCCGCCACCATCGACAACCATATCCTTGTTGTCTTCACTACGTTCGGTTTCCGGAATGGAATCACCTGTATGGTAGATAGCAAACGGGGCTCCGGTTCCTGTTCCGCGAGGCTCCCATTCAATCCACTCCAGACGATAGGCGCAGGGAATGACGCGAATGCCATCCTTCCCTTTGACCACTTCTTTGGTAACACTATTAATAATGTCACCCGCCTTGGCATTGTCCAAGTCATCCAACTCATCAGACATCTTTTGCAGAATCTTTATGAATGGAATGGCTAGGTCTTCAGAGCCAAGGTCGTTAACGCCTATTCCCGCATCAGCGGCAAACAGGTCACTAACCTCTGCGGAGAGTTCACTCCCCTTTTTCTTCGCTACGGCTTTTGCCACGTTACTTACTCCTCTTAATAGTTGCTCGTTGTGAGATGAACGCGCCGAATAAATCAAGCGGGACGGCGTCACCCGCTTCTACACGTTCCCGTAGCCAAGCCTTCAACGTCATAGGCTCAACCTTTTCCAACTGGTCGGGAACGTATCCTTGTGAACCACACAGGTTCATAAACTCTTTCGCGTCCGCGTCTTCGCCACGCCCGAAGGTAACCGTTACATTATTCTTTACGAGGTCACCAAACTCATGGTCACGGAGCCATTGAAAAGCCTCTTCGCGACGATCCCTTGGAATCGACGCCGAATAAATAGGTTTTACAGAAATTTCTGATCCATCTGTAAGAGTAAACTTTTGAAGCCCCATTTCTTCCAAGGCTTCCGGAAGCTGCTCGTCAGTGATTTTATGGAGAGCGGCCTTAGTCTCTTTCATGGCTTGCTCTTGTTCTGCAAGCTTATGCTCAAGTGCCGCTGCTTCGTTCGCCAGCCGTGAGACGCCATCAAGTTGGCCGTCGTCAAGCTGGTCTATTTTATCGGGAGTGTCTCCGCCATCCGAAGCCATCTCTGATAGTAGGTCGTTCATAACGCATCCTCTTTCCTGTTGCACTAAACGGTGGTTGACTTAACCATCGACATCCCTTATATGGGTATATATCAAACATTGCAAGAGAAATCTTCGTTATGCCGGATTTTATTTTTGAGACCCCTCCGTACAAGCATCAATTGGAAGCTTTTCAAGCAAGCGCGGACAAGGACAGCTACGCACTTCTTATGGACATGGGAACGGGCAAGTCGAAGGTGGCGATAGACACAATAGGGTACAACTTTGAAAAGGGTAAGATTGACTTCGCCCTGATGGTAGCACCCAAGGCCGTGGTAGCCAACCTTGTAAATGAGATAGGCATACACTTACCAGTGCAAATAGCGCGGGATATTGTTGTCTGGAAACCGGATCTTACAAAAACCAGAAGAGAAGAACTCCGGAAGCTGTCGGAGATAGATACCTCGACGCTGAAGTTTTTGTTGATGAACGTGGAAGCATTTAGCACAAAGAAAGGTTCGGACGTTGCGGAGTATTTTGCAGAACGGTTTAAAGCCTTTATGGTTGTGGACGAGTCTACGACAATAAAGAACAGAAAGGCGCAACGGACCAAGACGCTTTGCCGCATTGGAAAGAGGTGCGTGATGCGCCGTATTCTGACAGGTTCTCCTGTGACAAGAAGTCCCATGGACCTGTACAGTCAAATGGACTTTCTGGATCCAAAGATTTTAGATTTTAAGAGTTACTTTGCGTTTCAAGGCCGCTACGCTGTTGTAAAGCGACGGACCATGGGCGCTCATTCGTTTAACCAGATTGTGGGTTTCCGAAAACTGGACGAGTTGACGGAAAAATTACAGGAACATTCGTACCGCGTCCGCAAGGAAGACTGCTTGGACCTCCCCGATAAAGTTTACATGAAGCGGGAGGTGGAACTGACCAAGGAACAGACTTCTGCTTACAACCAGATGAAGCATCTGGCGCTTGCGAAATTGGACAGTGGTGAGTTAGCCACCACTCAAAATGTCCTGACACAGATTATGCGCCTGCAACAGATTTGTTGCGGCCACCTGACAGACGACGACGGAACTGTGCATGAAGTGAAATCAAACCGCTTGTCGAGTTTGCTGGATCTTTGTGATGAGATACAGGGTAAGGCAATCATATGGGCGACATGGACCATGGACATTCGCTCGATTACTGAGGCCCTGCGAGACCGATTTAGCGTACTATCGGTCTCATCGCTCCACGGTGAAACACCTGATTCTGAGCGTCAAAAGATCGTGGAATCCTTCCAAGATCGACAATCGGAATTACGTTTCATCGTGGGGCATCCCCGCACGGGAGGTTTTGGCCTGACCCTTACCGCCGCCAATACCGTAATCTATTACTCCAACAGCTATGATTTGGAGCTTCGCCTTCAGTCAGAGGACCGCGCTCACCGGATAGGTCAGACTAATAAGGTGACTTATGTGGATATGATTTCGCCCAAGACTATCGACGAAAAGATTGTAGGGGCGTTGCGCGGCAAGATAAAGATAGCGGATGAGATTATGGGAGAAGATGCAAGAGATTGGTTACGCTAGGTCTGTCCAGCTACTGCCATCGAATACGCGGGCCGTCATTCTTAGATCGCTGTCCGCGTCGTAACTGCAATGGACCCAGCCGCTGGCGGGTTGCCCTTCTTTATAAAATTCCAGAATAAGCTGATCGTACTCGCAGTTTTCTTTTACCCAGAGAGCAACTTCCTTATTGGATATTCCTGGGACTTCAAAATCAACGGCCTTGCCCATGGTATGCTGCGACTTGTCGGAAGACCCGATAGCGCGGTTCAGTTCAAGACAACGAAAGCCACTGTTTGGAATAAAAGGTATGCCGTAATGATTACGGACGGGCTCCAGTATGTTGTCGCAAACCAACGTCAGGTTTTCTATTTCGGATTCAGAAGGCTCGTTGGCAATGCCCTGCCGTTCTGCCGTACTGGATTTAGTTAGTTCGCTTAAATAGAAGTGGTCCGAAAGTTTCATCCTACCATCTGCCTTGGTTTACATCGCACTGACATAATTCCGCCATCTTTTGCAAACACCGGATCCATGGGTCCGAACACTTGCTGCCCGCGTTGTATGGTGTCGGGGGACGCGGCGGCGGTCTGTTGCGGTAACGGTTGAACGGGGCTGACCTGACTTAAAGTAGACGCGGGGTTGGGAGCAGGCATAGGCAACTGCGCCACCTGTCGCGTGGGCCGTGCTTCGGGGACCGCTTCCGTAACGGGACCTATCACGGGAGGTTGTAACGGCTCTGTAGTCATAGGATCCCCAAGTTCGTACAGGGCTCCAGGAGTTTGAACCGGAACATTACGAATGCGTTGTAGGTTTTTATCTATAAAGTTGGATCTACCCCATAATAGCAGGCGTTTAAGCGGTCCTTCTTTAATAGTGGGTGATGTAATCGGATACTTTTCTATTGCAGCCATACCCAGTTGAGGATCCATCAAGAAATCAAGAATCAATCTTTGGACGGCTTTTCCTCTCAAGTTTCCTAATAGACCTACGGCAGTTCTACGACCTACACCAGCGGCGATTAGCTGGCTCATCACGCCCGTAGCATTTGCAACTGCGGTTCCCGCCATGCGTCCTATATTACCAATAAGCTCCGTAGACATAGCGTCCTGTGGGCGCACCCCAGTTTGAGCAGAAGGTCCAACAAAGGTTTGTTGTTCCGCGCCTTCTGCAAATTTTCTAAGAACGGCGGGGGCGTGTTCCCCATAAAGATCGTTTAACAACCGTGCCATAACAGGGTTATCAAGCATGTTATTAATTTTGTCCGGATCCCAAAGGGTAACTTTTTGTCCCCCCAAAGAAGCAGAAAGCTTTTGAGCTTCTTTACCCATTGCCGTGTTGTCGGCAGAGGATGAAAGAGATCTTTTAGTAATAGCTTCGGCAACAGCAAGTCTAAATCCATCTAAAGCAGGATTAGTTCCATCGTCGTTTTGGCCTTTACGGAGAATTTGTAAAAAGGACTCTAAAAATTGTTTTGGGTTTTTGTTAGAAGGAGATAAATAAGATTCTAGAAATTGTTTTCCCATCACAGCCGGATCGGGTTCATTTAAAAAATGAGCCGCAGTTAATTTTGCGCTGTTTTGCGCTTTAATCTCTTGGACAGAAGATTTGAAATCCGCTTCCGTAAAAGCGTCGTTAAAAAGATTGTTTTTCCGCATATCCGCAACAACGAGATCTAGCTCATCCGCAGCTACGCTGTTTAGACGGCTAATCAGTTTTTCTGCGGAAACTAGATCTTCAAATCCTGTTGCGCGGTCACCAGCCGCCTTGTTAAGCCAATCAATTGCGGCCTTGTTATCGTCAATAAATTTCTGGGAACTTCTTTCGTTAAATCCGTTTTCGTTTAATTTTTGAAACCGACTCCATAATGTTTCTTGCACGATAGCTATATTTGCAGGAGTAGGTTCTGTGCCGTCCGCTATCCGAAATCCAAGAGACCTTCCACCAGTAGGCCGGATAGATTCAAACGGAGGAGGAGGTTGCTCAGAATATTTTGTAATAGAGAATTCTGGATCAAATCGAATAACTTCTGATCCATCATCTGCAACCGTAACACTAAACGGAGTGTTTTCTCCCGTTACTACAGGGGTTAAAGCATTTTCAAGTTCACGAAGACGAGTTTCTTGCAAACCTGTCTTTCGGGCTGTTGCAGGCGGAATCATCGCGTCAACAGTTTGTTCAAAATCAACTCTAGGTCTTCCAGACCTGTCGAAGCCTCTTGCCGCTCCTATACTTCCTTTTTCAAACACATCTTTTTTGAGAGCCGTCATTTTTCTGGCCGCGTCTAAAAGATCTGTGTTTAAAGAGAAATTTTCGGGGTCCGCTATAGCTCGTTGAAGATCACTGATCATTCCAGAAATAGCCCGCACTTTAGAAGCGTTTCCGGAAGAGCCTTTTCCTTGTTCAAAAGCCATTTCTCGTTTTAAATGAGAAATAACGTTTTGAATTTCTTGAGGTTTCCGACCAACAGTAACGCCGTCTACCGTTTTTACACCCAGCGCACTTGTGTCGGCTATTTCGTCAACAAGGTTGACTTCGGCTCCTTCGCTGGTGACCTTGGCACCCATCGTGATGTCTAGTTTGCCTTGTGCTTCAAGGAGGCGACTTTGGCGTTTGTCTAACTGATCTATCGCTTCAGTTAATACGTTCGCTTGTTTGTCATATGCTTTTCGGGCAGATTCTGACAAACCTTCTGGATCTATGCTTCCTTTGCGGGATTCCTCCAGCGCATTGCGTTCGTTTATTAAAGGAGTTATTTTTTCCTGTAAGCGCCTTTCCTCTGCTTGAGAAGCGCGGTTCTGTAAATCACCTCTTTGAAAGTCGTCCGCGTAATTTCCCTCGTCTAAATCTTTTTGAGCTTGAGTTCTGTCGGATGTAACCCTACCTCTTTGCAGGTAAAGAGCATCTAGTTCTGTTTCTATTTCTTTCAGACGGGTTTCTACATTTGACGTTCCAAGTTCATCTAATTTGGCTTGCTCCCGACTTACGATAGCGTCTTGGGCATCCACTTCGCGCCGCAAAAAAGCTACGCGGTTTTCTTGTGTCGCAACCTTTGTTGCGTCGGGTCCCTCCCCTTTAACGGCTTGGTCTACCAACGCGGTGCGGCCCGCAAGTTTCCAAAGCCATTTGCTCTGGTTCTCTGCTTCTCCAGCATCTAATGCGGATACTTTAGCTGCAAAGTGTTCCCCGACAGGAACGCCATCAATAAGGATTTGAGGCCCTAAATCTTGACCATCTGGCGCGGTGTACACATTAGATTTCGGTGTGTTAAATCCTTGAATGCTGTTCCAAAGAACATCCTCAAGAGCGTCCATGTGCATGTAAGAGGCGTCTATCTCACGCCGAATCATTTCATTAAAGTTAGCTCTTTCCGCAGGAGGCAGATCCGGAGTCATCGCTTCACGAATCTTGGCTACCTTTTCAAGGGTCATTTCAAGAACTCTGTTTTGCAGCGCATCCAAATTTTGATTTAAACCGCTGTAAACGTCTTTAATTGCCGAAAGAGTTTCTTCCGTAACGGCTCCGGCCCGTCCTTCTTGTATGGCACGAAGCCTGTTCTCCATATATTTGTAGGCTCCTGTTCCTTCTCCTAGCTCATAATCCCTGGTTACAAGGGCTGGATCTACGCCCTCAGAAGAAGCTCCCCCAACTAACTTTTCAAATTTAAAAATAGCTTCGTCTATGCTGCGGAAGAGCATGTCTCTATTGTCCATCATTCGATCTGAATAACGGGCATACGCTTCAGAGCCTAAACCGGAACTCCCATAAATAGTAGCAAGTTGCCCTTCTTGAAAGTCTCCAAATCTTCGGAGTTCTTCAATACGAGTTTCTGCCACCGCTATTTGTTCTGCGGTAGGAGGCGATTTACTTGCTAAAGCTTCGTCTAATTGTGCTCGTAAGATTCGTGCTTCTGAACGGGCCAGTTGAGGAAGAGTGTAAGCAAGTCTGGATTCTCTATCCATACCGCGCCCTTCCGATAACGCTAATTTTAAATGCCCAAGAACATCTAAAACGCCTGCTCTGTCCCTATAATCACCACCCCACCTTTGTATGGCACGGGCCGCAGCCTTATCTGCACCTTTAGGTGTGATTCCTTCCAGAGCGCCGGAAAGGAACTTAGGAGCCATACTTACAACAGGAAGATTAGAAGCTATGTCCCAAACTGTATTAGCCGCCGTCATTCCAGCAACGGGCGTAACAAACCCGCCGCCTGCGGCAATTAAGTTTTTAGCCCATGCGGGAGCATTAGGCCACGTTTGTTCTAGCGCCTCTAAGGAACCCACCATTCCGGTTCCGAAGCCAATTCCCATGGTTGTCTCTAAAGCCGCTGCTTTCTTTGGGCTTGTGTTCCATAGTTCGGAAAGTGCTTCGTACACCTTTTCTGTAGTCGCATTCCCTCTTGTTTTTGCTAAGAGACCTACAAATTCTGCAATAGCCTTGCCTTCAAGGGGCGCGGCACCTGCTATTTGTCCAATTAGAGAAACGTATTTTTGAGCCTTGGTCCTTTCTTCTGGCGTAAAGTCGAATTGAAAGTAGTTCCTTACCCAATCACCTGCGCCTATAGTTTCTCCAGCAGCAACAAGAGCAGGGTTTACAATGTCCGCTCCAGCTTGAAGATGTCGCGTAAGAAACTTACTACCACCGATAGGTTCTTCAGACGACAGGTAACGGTTACCCCTAATAGGAGTATCGAACCCTCCAGTTCGTGCCGCGTTGATCACGCCATCGACAACTTCAAACCCCATGTTTACTAGATCTACAGGGGCTCCAAATAAACCTGCGGTAGACCCTTTAGAAATCGCTGGTAGAAGGGTCTCTCCAAGCATTTCTGTACTAAAAACATCTACTTCACGGGGACCTCCTGCCGACCCTCTAATGTTATGAAGCGCAGAACCAAGCTGTCGGTACGCATTTGAATCCGTATCGGATATATTTAAAATGTTTGTTGGGTCTACGGCAACCGCAGGTAGCGTAACAGGTTTCCCGTCAATGGTTGCTTCATAGGAAAACATGTTGGGGTAATCCGCATCCGGAACTCCGGAATCCGCATCAATAACAATATCACTGTATTGGGGATGGGATACAGGATTCACGTCACTACCTCTCTATCTTATGGCGAAGTTTTAGGTAATCCACGTTAAACTTTACCATAGCCTTATAAACATCATCATTAATATCTGATACTGGAATATTCAAAGTTTGAAATTGGTTATTTCTAAGTATAGGTTGCCCGTTTTGATCAGTTTTAATTAGTTTGTACTGACCTCCAAAAGCTGGTGGCCCTGTTAGTGTACGTTGGAGTATTCCTTTATTTCGCAACTGTTCCAGATATTCTGGTGAGTGTGCGGGAACATCTTGTTTTGTAACGGCGTACTTCTGTCCCTGGATATAGGGAGAGTAGAAGTTGTTTTTCGGTTTAACATTGCCTACATCAAAACCTAACTGGACGGCACGTCCAAGGGTTTCATCACTAGAATCAAAATCACCTACATCTTGCAACAAAGCGTTAGCCGTATTAACCAAGTGCTTTCTAAGAGCCCGCAACTTTCCTGCTTCAAACTTTTCCGCGTTTCCTAAATCGGGAAGAACTTTCTGTGCGCCTTTTAAGTCTGGCGTAGAAATTCGTTGTTCTCCCACACTTTTTAGGAACTCCCTTGCGACAAACTGTTGTAACAAAGGCTGAATGGCAATTAATCTGTCAGCAGCGGCTCTACCTTTACCATCTCTAAACCAATTTCCTGGAGTTGAACCCGTAATCCTTGAAGCGAAGCCCTCTAAAGAACCCGTCACAAAACCTTGAACCCCAGATGCTGTCGCGTCAGCATCTATCCCGTCTAACATGGCAATTACACCTAAAACTTTAGTTAGAGCGTCGCTCTTTTTAATGTTTTCTGGTTTTTCAAAACGCTTAGTGTCGGCTTCTTGTACCTTTTCCAGAGCACCCGTTATTGCAGCCATTTGAGAAGTCAAGTCGGGAGTTTTCGTAACATTCAAATCTTTTACAAGCCCTGCTTTCTTAGACAACGCCTCCGCCTTTAGGCGCTGCTGAACTAGGCTAGGATCTACATCCCTAGCTAGAATACTGCGATAATCGTCAGGGGAAAGTTGTTGGTTGTTAGGTCCTAAACTAGAAGGGGCCGTGGTTCCTTTGCCAAACATTTCAGGAGACGCTTCGTTAAATAAAACAACCCGTGCGGTTCCACTTGATAAATTTTTACCGGAGGGGAGGGGAAGTTCCCCTAAAATAGGTTTCGCAACGCTTCCAGGTGCAAAGGTGGCTCTGGAATACGCTTGCGTAATTTTGGCCGGAGCTACAATAGCTCCCCGTGGGACCGCCGCACCTGCGGCTCTTGGAGCTAACCCAAAGTCATCATAATCATCTGTTAAAAGTTGTCGAGCAACCAAGAGATTCATGTCTTTTGTTACGGGATCTCCAACCGCGTAAGCAGGTCCAATTACGTTGTAAAGTACGCTCCTAAATTTGTCCCGTATCTTTGTCTTGTCCTCTTGAGAGAGAGCTTGGCCGTCTACCCGACTAATAGGGAACGTGTCTTTCGCCGGATCTAATTCCAGATTACCTTTGGTAGCGTCAAATTTTAAAGCTATGTTTCCAAAACCCTGTGTTTTTTGAATCCTGTTTAATTGATTCATAAAACCTTGGAAGTACCCTTTAAACTTAGGATCATCCATACCTTTCGGGTCTTTAGGCGCAGCGGGTTTTGCAAAATAATTGCTGACAGGCATGGCTTCGTTATCTTTGGGAATAGAAAATGCGGTTCCGCTGCCCGCTCCTCCTAACTTTATCCATTGTCCGCCTTTTTGCCGAAGCTGGATAAGTCTTCCCTTGGTATCTCTAACGCCCTTTCCAGCCTTGTCCACCAGAACAAAGTTATTGGTAACCGTTGATTCCGAACCTTTAGGAAGGGTAGATCCAAGATACGTCCAATCATCGGGGTTGTTAATAGAATCTCCGGTAAGAGAGTCAAACGCAGGTTGTCCTGGACCCTGTCTTGTCATGTGTATTATTTCGTCGGTTTCCTTATGTTGCAAATAACCTACGTTTGCAACCTTGCCTTTACTACCACCAACGCCCTTAAAATGGTCAGTGGATTTTACCATCACCTGCCTTTTGCCAGGAGAAAAAGGCTTTTGGGTCCGCAGATTAGTAAAGACAGAGGTCTTCCCCCGTTGTCGTCCCTGCGTTACAGAACCGTCTGAATCTAAAACGGGAGTTGTAGGTTTTCCTTCGTCATCTGTGTTATAAAGAACGAAATGCCCTGCAAGAAGCTTATCGGTGTTTTTGCCCAGCGTTTTCCAAAGCTCCAGCGCGATAGTGTCCTGATCCTTTTTTGCGGCAGCAGCTTGTGTATACGCGGCTAACTTGACCTGACGGTCTTCAGCTTGCCTAGCTGCGTCTATTGCAGCTTTCCTTTTCATCAATTCTGTGGACACAGGAATTAGGTCTGCACCGATAGGAGCCAGCAATTCGCGCCCCACGGTAGCAAAAGGAGATTCCCCTCTTTTTGGAGCCGCACCCATCGACGCAAACCCCCGCGCCGCCAGCGACAGAGCCGCTTGTAGCTTGGCGGCATCTTGGGCTTGTTGAAGCTGCTTGCTGTAGTCCGTGCTACCAAGAATTGCCTGTAAATCCGCAGCGCGAGAACCAACCTCTTCTAGGCTAGGACGTTCTCCAAACTTTGCATCTGTTACCGCCTTTCTCCATTGAGCAAGACCTTCCAGACCTTTTGGTTCAGCCATAAAACGCTCCTAAACAGTACCTTGGCCCATGGGCATTGGTGCGGGCATCTCCGCCATTTCCGCCATCATTTCCATGTCATCCATCTCAGACGGTCTGTCCGTTGGAGCCATTCCACTGACGGCATTAACCAAGGCTTCCGTCTCCGTAGCCATACTATCGGCCACCGCGCTCTTGGTTGCAAGATCCGTAATGCCGCCGTCTATTTCACCGACTTCGGCCAGTTCCTGTTGCATCAAGGCTCCTATGCCTTGGTCAAGCTGGGCAAGCTGCAACGTAGGCTGCACAAGGGCCAGAACAGAATCCGGTGTCCGGTCAGCATCATCCCATCCAACTACGTCCGCCAGACGGTTGCGGTACGCTTCTATGTCCGCATCGTCGTCCCAGACCGCGTTCATTATGTCGCGGTAATCTCCAGCCGAATCCAAGTCCATGACGCTTTCAGCCGCAGCCTGCTCCGCAGCGGCACCAATCTCTTCGGCGGCAACTTCCTGAGTAGCTTGAGACATGTCTCGACTAGCCGCTTGCAAAACTTCCGCAGGAACCATTTCTGCCATTGCAGCCATGTCCATAGCTGGATCCATGCCTTGTTCCATGGGCATTGGAGCGGGAGGCATTTCCGGAGGCATCATACCCCCGTTAGCCATTTTGAACATCCGTCTGTTTAATACACCTGCCATAGTTAAGTCCTCAATTAAACAAGCCGCCAAGTTGTTTGGCAGCGCCCGCCGCACCAAGTACACCTACGCCCGCACCCGCTGCCTGCTGAAAGATTGACGGCGTCGGCGCACTGGGAGCTACCGTCGTACCAAGGGTCATTTGCGTGGATGGCGCACCTTTATAAATGTCGGAAAGCCAAGACAATCTCTGATACGGCTCATACAAATCCTGATACAGGTTCTGGCGAGTGGCGTCCAGTTGCTGTTGCGCTATGTCGCGCTGTTCCGTACCAAGGGCCTGTATTGTAGCAATGTCCTTGAGACCTGCCGTTTGGGCCAGTTCGGCGGCACCAAGCTGCTGCCCGCCGATAGCCGCCTGCGATTTGCCCAGATCTCCGTAAAGTGCGCCAATGCCACGAAGAAGTTCGGACTGCGCCTGCTGTCGGCGTTGCTGATTTTCAAAGGACGTTGCCGCTGCCTGTAACGCTTGCTGGTAGTTTTGCGAATACATGTCCGCCAAGGACCGCGCCCGTACATCGGCAAAACCGCGCCCAAGTTCCGAACTTTCCACACCAAAACGGGAACCTCCAAAAGACTGCCCTGCACCCGCCGCAAGCTGATTATACTTAATCGCTTCCTGACGTTGCAGTTCCTTCATCGTCTGGTCGATGACTTCCTGCTGATACGGGTTCATGTAGGCCGAAAGGTCGTCCGGACGAAACATTTGTGCGGAGCCCTCCGCCGCCGTCCGCGCCCCAGCCAGAACTCCCGTGTCGCCAAGAGCGGTGCCTATGGTGCCTAGACCGGACTCCAAGCTTCCCGTTCCTGCGGAAAGGTAGTCCTTGTACCCGCCAATTCCTCCCGTGGAGGTAAGAGCCCCCGTCATGCCCACGTCGCCGCTAACGCTGGGATCCCCGTACAACTGCTGTTGTAAATCAGAAAGACCCGCAACCTCGTAATCAGGAAGATTTATAGATTCATCGGCAATATTTTTTGCGGATTCAAGAAGACCAAGCTTGATGGCTTCAATCTCTGGGGCTTCGCGGATTATTTGTTCCTGAATTGTTTTATCAGCCATGGCTATGCCCTCATTTCAAAATTACGCATCATGGCGTACATGTTCTTAGCGCCATTACGGCGGTCCAATTCTGGATTTCCCGTAGGGTTGGGAGCGGCTCCTCTTACGGCTCTTCCGGTCATCACAAATTCGCCGTCTGAAAGCATAGCGGGAATGTCATCGGAACGCTCTGTTCCAGGTCCCCTTATGGCTCCCGTTCGGCGCGGAAAATCCGGAAAGGACGCCAGACCGCCCGCCGCTGCTTCTACGATAGGAGGAATACTGGTGTAAAACGGGTTATCTTGCGGCAGTCCTTGAGCATCCCTCCAAAACTTTCTTATCTGATACTTTCCAGGGTCCTCTGCCATAGCTCGTTGATACCGCTCTACGCCCGTTTCCTGCCCATAACCTGTAAGCATATCCTCTGTGATTTCTTCCGGATCCTCTACACCAAACAATTCATCCTTGAATGCCGCACCTGCAACAAGCGCCGCACCCGCTGGAACGGCCCATTTTCTAAGGGTGCTTGGACCCAACCTTTCGGCAGCTTCCAGAGCCGCCTTCTTGATAGCGTCCCGACCTGCCACCGTAGCTCCTCTTTGAAGGGGGTACTGATTAAGACTAACGTTGGCAGCGGCCAAGACTTCTTTAGAGGTAGGCGTACTTGGAAGGATAAACTCTTGGATTTTACCCCCAGTTTCTGTTCCAAAAAGACCTTTTGGGGTCCCTCTGTGAAGAGCTAAATCTTCTGCGGTGAGACCTTCTAAAGCAGATATCTCGCCAAGCGCAGGATCCTTTGGCACACGTGGAGTTGCCACAGGTTTTACGGTGGAAACGTGACGCGCCCTCTTATCAAGATTCATCAAATCGCCACGTCTTACATCAAAATTGTTCGTTGGTGAAGCCTCGGAAACAGCACTAATCTCTGGTGAATACCCTTCCGGTGTTCCTGTAAGGAATCTCTTAGCCGCCCCTTCTTTTCCTCCCAGCATATCCTTGAAGCTGCCCCATTGGTCTTCAGGTGAGGCTACATCAGGAGCAAAACCTTCCAATGAAAAATCGAACCCCTTCTCCGGAGAATATGCCACAGATCTTTGAAGACCTCTCTGAAATCCTTGCCCGAAACCTTGGTCGCTGGTCAAGCCTCCGGTAATCCCACTCATAAGACTTGATATGCCACCACTAATCAGACCCGATTTGAGGGAATCCTTGAGGCTTTTACCTCCCGCAAGAGCGCCAAGCCCACCACCGACAAATCCTGCACCAAACGTTCCAGCCGCAAACGCGGGACCAAGAAAGGGAACTCCAAAGGCGGACAATGCAATAGGAAGGACAATAGGCGCGGCTTTTTTGGCAAAACCAACAACCTTTTTAACGGCCTTCTTAACAGAACGGAAAATCTTCTTGAAGAAAAACTCCGGCATTCCCGTAGTCGGGTTGATGCTGTTTAATTCGCTGCCTACAACGAATTCCTGCGGGTCCATGCCCATGTCGCGCATTTGGCCGAAAAGAAGCTCTTTTACTTTTGGATTGGCCTCAAGCACCTCCATAGGAACCACGGTTTCGCCTTCGGCAGCGTGGACAATATAAATGTCTCCGTTGCGGCCATACTCCGCAAGCTTCTCTGCCTGATCTCTAATAGATCCTATACCAATGGGTGCTAGTTCATAATCGGGGGACACGTCTGCAAAAGACTGTAGTCCGTTAGAAAGGGTAGTATGGGACTGTTGCATCATCACGAAAGCTCCAGAACACTTGCAAAGACATAGATCTTTGAAGCCGTGTCACAGTTTAAAATGAGTGCGTCACTGGATTCCAAGTTAAAAGGACCAGCAAGTGACGTTTGTGCGAGAGTTCCTAAACTAATCTTTTCCAGCGTAGCTGTAACAGATGCGGAACTGTCGGTAACTTTCGGGTATATTACTATAGTCCCACTGTGACTATTATACAAATTTATGTTCCGCACAATGGCTTGCGTAATCTTTGTAGGGTCCGTTTGCACCGCAGGACAGGTGTAAATCGTCACGTCTCCTGTGGAGCCTACCAGAGAGGTTATATTTTTATACGCAACCGTCATTATTCGCTAAACCATAAAATACCGTGGGAATCTTCCTCTCCGGTCACCTCTACAGGAAATTCTATTTTTGTAAGCGCCATTTCAATATCACGCAATATCCGTACAAAAACGTCCGCGTCGTAATCGTCGGGCGGATTAGGCATGGAGTGATCCAGAAGTTTTACCATTACCGCCTGCCATCCGGACGTATGTCCAGCCTCATGTCACCAAGGGTCCATGCAAAGTCTGTCGTAGAACTTTCAATGCGAACAACCGCTTGCCGCGAACGGGCTCTCAAGTAAGCCTGTTGCGTGGTGCTTGTAACGGCATTCGTTGAACTTGTAGACAGACTATCCCCAGGAAAGTTTCTTGTTTTAAGAACATAGTTTACCGTACCGTCGCTCCCGCCCGTCGTATCTTTAATGGACACGTCCGGAATGAGCCGACTGATGAACATGAAATGATCTCCATCCGGATCCAGATCAAAATCCGCAGATTCTATGAAAGAAGTCATAGCCGAACCGTCCGCGTTCTGACCGCTTTCCTGTAAGTACACATAGTTTGTGCTACTGTCTTCTCCGCAGGCCCTTGGGTTGTCATGGATGCCGTAGTCCACCCACGCCGTCCGCGCCATGGTCCCAAGGTCCCAAGTGTTTTCGGTAAAGTTGAATTTTACATAGCGGTCAATTTCCGTAGATCCGGAGCTTGGATAAAACCAGAACACCTCATCGAACATCTTGTTGGATGCGGCAAAACATTTATGGTTCTGGGACAGGTTTATGTCATCAAACACATACCGGAGAAGAGTACAGGGGACCGTTTGTACGCGGCCTGTGTAAACGTAAAAGTTTTCACGATCCATCCAGAACGCTTTATCCCCAACAGTTACTGCTGCATTAGGACCTATGATGGAAACGTTGTTTGCCAGCATACTAATTGTAAACGTGTACGGAGGACCCGTGAACCGCATGGCGTAAAGAGACGAGTCCGTCCAGATAAGAATTTCCTGACGGGTCTTCTGGGCGCATACTATTTCTGAGCCCGTAGCTATGCGTTGAGAACCTGCGGTATTTGTTGCCGTGGGATACCAATCGAAAGGATTTTCCTGATCGCTCCAACGTACCATTAAGAGATCCTGTGCAGTTTCTCCTATAGGATTGGTTCCAAAGCAAACCAAATGCCTGTCCGCACCGGACAACATGAGACGCCGCGTAACCGTGGGCGCACTGGTCGCGCCAGCGGGCCAATCGGCAAGACTTACCGCCCGTGCCGTCGTCCCAAGAGTTCTATCCCAGTAATACGGAGTTCCGTCAAAGGCATTAAAAACAAGATCCTCGCCCCAATTGTCCTGTGACCAAAGGCGTATGTTGGAGCCTTCACTTGTTGTAATATCGGAAGCTTCGCCCCACCCAACAAAGGCGTTCGCTTCTTTAACAGCCACGTCGTCCGAATGGCTTGCTGCCGTTGTTCCACGAACACCGCGCACAACGCCTGCATTAATGGCATTTGTGCTTTTACCCGTATATTGAATAAGTTCCTGCTCCATTTGAACAAGTCCAACAAACGTCACAGAGCCCCCACTGCTGGCCGAAGCTGCTGTTGTACCGTCCGTACCACGGGTTAAATCCGACAGGGTATTACTTACTTTGTTTCCGTATCGAATCTTTTCACTGCCTATCAAGACAGTTCCCTTGGACGGAAAGGACGTGCCACTTGCCAAGGGAAGAGACGTGCTTACATCCGTGATGTTTGCCGACAACGTAGTTGAAGCTACCTCAAAGTCAGTTGCAGAAGTTAAATCAAAAGATGTTACAGAGTCATTAATCGTACCATCCAGAGTCGTCTCCGAAGGAGATTCGGAAGAACCACCCCACAATCCGGCACCCCATCCCGTACCAGGAACAACAACGCCAAGACCTGCGCTAATCTGATACGCGGCAATAACAGAAGAACCACCGCCAGCCGTGCTTCCTGACGAGGCACTTCCCGCCGTCGTGACCGTGTAACTGTTAGAGTTAACAACCGTAAGTTCAAATTCCAGATTTAATTGTGCCGCCGTGATGCCATCTGTAGTGGTAGCACCGGACAGCGTAACGTAGTCTCCGGTTCGGGCTCCATGATTGGTATGGTTAACGGTTACAACCCCACTGCCAGAACTTCCTGTCACTATAGGGTTTGCACCAAGAGTATCCGTGCTCCGAAGAGGCGTAATGTCGTTATATATACCGCCTTCTTCTATATAAAACTTTTTCTCAGTACCAAGACCCATAAACTTGGAGCCGTCCAAAGCCGACCACGTATGCAAGGAACGGCCTGTTCCAATAATGGTGCTCGTACTAAGCTTGACCCAACCGCCCATCTTTTCCGGACGGCCCTTCCGAAAACGAATTAAATCTGAGTTATACCACCCGTTTTCGTCTCCATAGGAAGTAGTTTCGCGATTAACCCCAGGACGGAAAACAACCTTTGTAAGAGGCATTACCCACCACCTTCAGAAACAACCGCCTCAACCGTTACCTCTCCAGTGGCCGCAGCCGCCGAAACTCCCGTCACCTCAACAGAAATAGAAATCTGTCGGGGCCACTCCATGTAGCCGTCTGCCTCCATTACCGTTTTCAAGGCGTCAAAATCTGCTGCACCCTTGATTGCGGATTCTGTCTCGTCTTTTTTCGCCCGTAACAACGTTCGCCAAGCCTGATCATTGGCGGGGACGGCCTCACCTGTATCCAGCTTCCGTATATACCCCCAATCTGTTCGAACAATGTACGAAGCAAACTGGTCATTACATTTTAGAAGTTCTGATTGTCGGACAGTTTCTACGCCTTTAGGGGTGGACGTTACTTTTCCATACATGTCCCAAGAATTGTAATACAGGTTTTCATCAGCCCCAGCTTCTTTAGCGTATTCGACAAGGCCCATCGCCTTCTTTTCATCGTCAGTCCAAGAAGCCCAAGTACTGGGATGCTGAATACCGTCTTTGTCTACCCAACCTCGACCAGAACGGATATGAATCTTTAGAGGTTCATATATCCAGATTGTCATATAACCTCCTATCTCGCCCTATTGTTCAGAGCAAATGGACTCTCAGCAAACGCTAGATAGATAAATTTACCACCGTCCTCATTATAAGCACCATCAGCAGCCCTTAACTTGAAACCATTACTGGTAAGGTCTATAGGTCTACTCCCTTCCTGTTGAACATGGGTGTCATCTAACCATAGTTCATACTTTGTCGGATTATATGTATCCCTCTCTTTATCTATAACCATCCAGCGAGTAGCGACGTAAGATCCGCTAGTACCACTAGCGTTTTCGTATTTCTTTAACAAAAGGAATGCTGGTTTAAATCCAGAACCGCCGTCATCCACAACGATATAAGGCCCATTTGCGCTTCCATTTCCGATATACATTCCACTAGCAATCAAGCCAGGAGTTTTAGCAAAAGCATAAAACACATAATCTGCCCCCGCATTAGTAGCGGTATTGTTTCCGACAGTAAAAAGAGTGGATGTTGGTTCTACACTATTAAAAGCGGCCCCGTTTGTCATACCATTAGTATTGCCCCAACCAGACATATACTTATCACTACCTTCATCATAAAGATTTTCTTGCCATATTGTCCATTGTTGGGCGCTGTTGTCTCTATTTTTTACTACAAGCCAAGCTGGCTTCCGTGAAAGCCCATGCCCAATGGTACTGGCAGTTCCGGAAGAACTACCAGCATAAGTACCAATACTAAATCCACCATGAGCAGCTACAGATGTACTACTTGCGATTGTTCCTGCTGGACTAGTTGTAGAAGCAGAACCTCCGGCCTTCATACAATAGGCTATGTAATCTCCCGCTGCATCCGTTGCAAATTTACCGCCTGATTGGAGAGCTAAAGAACTTGTTCCCCAAGAACCTGTGCTAGCAACAGGACTAGTTCCTCCGTCCCAATCATCATCACCTGTGCCATTCGGAGAAAGATAAGGTGTACCCCTTACGCTATCCAGAAGACACCAATGCTGACCGCTGTCCCCACTTACTGCGTATCTTTTAATAAGGACAAAATCAGGGCCGAATCCAGGCGATATTGTCTGCGTAGCTGAACCTGTAAGAGTATATGTCACTGCATTATAATAATCACTAGAAGTAGTAACAGTTGGTGTCGTAAGATTGGCAGTGTTAAGGGCTTTGTAACCAGTAGGTGGAGTATAACTAAACGATTTCTGTCCGTAATTTAGATCAGCAATATTTGTTGACCCGTTATTTACTGCAAAATAAACAGGGAGCCATGCGTTTGCGGCTGTGTCTAAATCTGTAAAGGCCGCTGTGGCTGAACCGAAAGCCTGATTAAAAGAGCCACTTCCGTTTGCCCAGGTATCTCCAGTATTCTTGCCAAACCAAATATCTCCAGCATCAATATCAATAGCAACCTTTGCCGTATCCCCCACGTCAATCCCTGCACCGTATGTGCTGATCGTACCTCCCCCGTTACCTGTTGTTGCTTTATCTCCATCTATGGTACGAATAACACGAAACACAGTAGAACCTGTATTACTTGATTTGATAATATGACTTGCGTCCATCAAACCGAAATATAGCTCATGCGTTCCGGCAAGCGTTGTCGGGCTAACTTCAAAATACCATTTACCACTGGATAAAGGAAACGTTCCTAATGAGTGAGCAGCATTTGATCCATCGTGAGTTACAGAAACAGTCAGACCACCATTACTTAATGTTACGTCAGAGGTGTAATCACCTTGGAAAACCGGATTCTGTGTGCAGTAATTTCCTACCGACTCCGCATCATTAGTAGGGGAATCCGTAACCTGATTTGCTGCGGCCATGCTAACGGGGGTAGCGTCATTCGGAATATAAACTGGTGTAGTTGATAATCCCATTTTATCTTGCCCTTGACTGTGCGTTAAAAGGTTGATCTGCGAAGGCTAAATAAACATAACTATCACCATCGTTATTAGTGCCAGCGTTGATTGAACCAGTATCATAAAACTTAAATCCGTTAGATAGAAAATATACTTGGTTATCTGCACTAGTACGTTCTGCCGTATTAGCATTGGTATTAAGGATACTCGCAGTAGGGTTGTAAGGGGAACGAGCGCCGTCGTAAATATACCAATCTTCATCCTGAGTTATGTTCTTAATCAAAAGCCAAGCTGGACGAAAACCTGCCCCTCCATCATCAATAATAGCACAGGCCCCATCAGCGTTGCCATTTCCTACATAGGTTCCTATCCCAATAAGTCCTGGAATACGTTTGAATAAATAGAATACAAATTTCTTACCGCTCCCATTAACACCGCTGGAAGTACCTACGGTAAATAACGCATCTGTAGGCGCGGTATCGTTCCACTTTGTAGCATTATCATCTCTGTCTGCATTGGTATTAAACGCTAGATTATAATCTTCTGGATCATCTGAACCAGCGTGACAGTCTTTATGGTAAACAACCCAATCTTGTCCACTTGTGTCCAAGTGTCGTACAACCATCATTTCAGGTATAGAGCCTAATCCATGAGCTACAGTTTGTGCGGAAGAGCCACCAGAAGAGTTTCCTGTGTATGTACCTATGGCAAAACCACCATGATTAGCAATAGACATCCGCGTAGGATATATGTCGGCAGCATCAAAGAAATTAGAAGTGGTGACTGCGGCATCATTTTTCATCACTGAATTGTTCGTTGGGGTTCGATCTCCCGTATTATCCGCTGTCGGTGCGCCACCCGCTTTAAGACACCATAGGACAAAGGTATATGTGCTTTCGTTATATCCAGTAGTTCCAGAGCCAACTGTAATACCTCCCTCCACAAATGCAGACATCCCAGCAGTATATGTGCTTTGATCTCCAGTGTCATTTGGAGCTATCTCCTTACCTGCGCCACGAGGGGTGTCGTAAAGTTTGTGATTAGTACCATCATTAGAACGGCACTTTAGCCATGCAAGATCCGGTGTCCATATTGTACCTGTACTATCATAACAACCACGAACATTTCTGGTATCTCCTAAACCCGTATATAGAATAGGAGCAAACCATTTGCGGGGATCTGTTACAGTGGGATCCGAAAAATTAGCTGTATTAAACCTTTTAAAATCTGTGGGTAATGTCCCACCATCTTGATCTATAAACACAGACGTTGTATCCCACATAGAACATGCTATTGCATATTGATAGCCAGAGGTTAGGGTAGCCACATTTCCTGTTCCGGCACCGTCTATGTCTGTACTCCCGCCACCTGTATTGCCTTCTCCATCTTGCCAAGTTCCGTTTACTGCAATCCAAACTCTACCCGTATCCGCATCCCAAGCTAAATCTAAAGTGTTGTCTGCACTAGCTGCTGTAGTGTACGTGTGAGAATTTGTTCCGTTAATATAGAGAGCACCTCCACTAAACCTGTATATGACACCCACATTCCCACTGCTCGCAATCCCCGCAGATGCGTTATAGGCTGGTAAATCTTGACCATTGGCCCATAGACCAACAAGGATGTTGCTGTTATTTGAAGCATCTTTGTTTACAAACCGCATCATATACTTCCCACTAGCTGGAGAAGTCATCGAAGTAACAATCGTGCTAGTATTGTTAGATGTTACAGTAGCCCTTAAATTACCTTCAGTCACTGAATCTATGACTGAGGTGGCATGATCTACTGAAGAATTACCAATATTCCATACGGGATAATTTCCTTCATTGTCAGCAGCGGTATTAGTGGGTGAGTCAATAACCCTATTCGCAGAATCAAGACTAGTTACAGCGAAATGGTTATTGTTGCCACTAGTATCCGCCCCTATTCCACTAGAATTTTGGCTTGTTCCTGTTTGTTTGAATTGAAGTAAAACTCCTTCATCTCCGTATGTTATTCCTGAAGTTGGATCAGTTGGAAGCCAAGTACCGTTAGTATCGTATCCACCAAAAGTTTCTGGCCCGTAGGCTGTCCCTTCTACAAAGATAAAATCTGCAAGGTAGCCACCAAACTCATTACTTGGAGAGGAAGTTTGTGACCCAATATAGAATCCTTTGCTTGCTTCACCCCATCCTAAACTACAATCTGCGGCAAAGGTAGAACTAGAATATCCACCTTTGTACTCCACACCATTAATATAAATCCTAATAAATTTGCTAGGAGTATGTATGGACACAACAAAATGTGTCCATGCTGTTTCATCTCTAAATTTAGCATTTGTTACATAATATAAATCACTTCCTGAAGCAGCGGTTATTGCGAAATAATGGTCTGTTCCATTCCTATAAAAACCAAAATATCCTCCATCTTGTTCGCCAGAAACCATGTTCCAGTTGCCACTAACATCTGCCATCTTTTGCCACCAGCTAAACGTCATAGTTTTGAGGTTGCCTGATGAAGAAGGTGTCCATGCTAGAAAGTCATTAGCGCCGTCAAGATACAAAGAGTAGTCTATTTTATATGTACCAGGATTAGCTGTTACTGCCGTAGGTCTGCTGTTTTTACCCAGATACGTTGAGTCATCGAACTTAAACCAAACAGAGTTAGCGCCACCCCAATCACTAATATTATTTGTATTGGAAGGGTCTTTGGGTGACCAAATACCATTATCGTCGTCCTCACCAAGACTTGAAGGTGCTACTGTAACTCCATCTACAAAGATAAATTCAGCGATATATCCATGAAAGGGATTAGTGCCATCCTCTAAAGCAGCAATACCTAAATAATGGGCGACATTCTTATTTATATACAGTGTACTATCAGCACCCTCTGCTACTTGTGTATTGGTACTAAAGACAGGATCAACCCCTACTTGGCTTCCATTAACATACAGTTTACACCTATTCGCAGCAGTGTCCTGGTTTGTGTCAAAATTAACAACAATATGATACCAAGCTGTAGGATCTCTGTAGAGCTCAGCCGTATCGTATTGATAGGTTCCGCTACCATCCCCTATAATGTTGATACTGTCATTCCAGAATTCCATGTAATCATCTGATCCACCAGCAGGGTCATTTGCGCCAAAGAACCTATGAGATGCGGAGCCGTCGAGTTTAGATCGTTTAAGCCAACAGGATAGCGTCCATTTTGTTCTATCGCCAATCGAAGGGGGAGACCATTTTAAATAATCAGCACTACCGTCGAGCAGGACGGCGTTGTCTGTTGTATAATCTTCGCCAGTTTTGGCTAACCAGAAAGCTCCGAAAAAAGACATGTCATGCAAACGCCAGTTGTGGTGTCCCTAGTTGAATTGATCCTGATGCCTTAACGAAATAAGGCACAATATCTACAGCACTTGCCGCAGTGCTTAAAGTAATTCCCGCACCCCCTGCTGTTTCGTAATCTGTTCCCAGACTAAGTGTTCTGGAGCCTGTCCCATCTTGGATAAGAACGAAAACTCCTGTCTGTCCAACAGTTTCTGTAGTCGGATTGTCGAGAGTAACATTTCCGGTAAGAGTGAGAATGAAGTTCTGATACGTCTGAAAATTAAGGGTCACGTTACCAGAATTAGAGGTGTCTGTTAACGTAGCTCCAATCGCCGCCTTTCCAAACGTAGTCAGTTGGTTTTCATCTATGGATATGGCAGGGGTTGTCCCAACCGTAGATCCAAGACCAATAACGAGATCGTCAGCCGAATCATCCAGCCCTATGTAATAATCTTGAGCGTGTCCATCAAATACGATCTTGGTATCAACCTCTGCCCCGTCTCCGATTGTTACGGCATCATCCGTCATCGTTAGAATACTGTTTGTTCCTACAGCGGAACCGTCTCCAATAACCAGTTTATCCGCGCTATCGTCTAAGCCGATATAGAAATCTTTAGCATTACCATCGAAAACAACCTTGGTATCTGCTGTTGCCCCATCACCGATTGTTACGGAGTCATCGTCCAAAGTAATAATACCGTTTGTGCCTACGGTAGAACCAACTCCGATAACTAATTTATCGGCGCTATCGTCTAGCCCAATATAGAAGTCCTTGGCGTTGCCGTCATAAACCAGCTTGGTGTCTTCAGCCGTGCCGTCACCAATCGTAACTCCAGCGGCGGGAAAAACCACGGCTTGGTTCTCATCTATAGTTATCGCGGGATTCGTACCAACGGTGCTCCCATGACCAATAACGAGGTCATCAGCCGAATCGTCCAGACCAATGTAAAAATCCTGTGCATTTCCGTCAAAAACGATCTTCGTATCTTCAGCCGTTGCATCTCCAATCGTTATCTGATCGGAGACGTACAATTTGGCTACCGCATCTACTACCGCTGCACCAGAACCTGCCCCATCACAATACACAATAGCAGAGGATCCGTTAGGCACAGTAACGTTGTCGCCAGTGCCTTGACTTAAAATAACGCTATACGGTCCACTAGACCCAGAGTCCGTAGTGGCATTAATCACGATAAAATACGCCTTGGTAGTATTTGGGGCTATTGTCACCGTGTTATTTGCACCCAGAGCCCCCGTGAACTTTAATACACGATACATCCCATCCTGAACATTGGAGGTGCCGGAATCAGGAGAAGCCTCTCTAACCGTTAAGGAATGGGTAGATCCCGATATAGATACCGCCGTATAAGACGCAAGACGGTCTATAATATCCCAATTGTAGTTAGTAGTTGTTCCCCACGCACCGGACTGTTCACCAGAACCAATCTCTTCGATGCCAAAGCTTGTCGTATATGAAGATGCCATGACCTTATCCTTATGCTGCTATCTGTATCCAATCGGGCGTCTGGGAAGTGTCCATCGCCGTTCCAAAACCTGAAGATTGACCTGGAACAATCTCCTGCCAGATCAAAGGATTACCAACCGCCGTGGAGGCTTCAACGCCTGTCGCGGCAAACGTAAAGTTAATTTGTACCGTACCTGTACCTGTTGCGGCTTGAACTCCTGTGACGGCCTGCACCCAATCAAAAGCAATAGTGGGAGAGCCCGTAGCAGTAGCCGCCGAAACACCCGTAACCGAAACTGTTGTAGGCAGACTTACTGTAGGTGAACCTACCGCAGTAGCCGCCGAAACACCCGTAACCGATTGCACCCAATCTGTTGAGATTGTGGGCGAACCTGTTGCAGTAGCCGCTTGAACGCCCGATACAGCGAACGTTATAGCAACCGAAATACTCGCAGACCCTGTGGCTGTCGCAGCTTGAACGCCAGAAACTTCAAGAGGAATGGACTTATTCCACGCTCCTGAATTCCACGTTCCTCTACTCCAGCCATGAAGGTCAGTATTCGACATCAGGCAATCCGTATAGCCGCATTATTCGCGTCATTTGCAGGCCACTGAATAGTAAAATCACCCGCACTGGACGATTTGTCACCGCCAAAGTTAATTACAGCTACCGCAGGATATGCTGCCGCCGTAGTTGTAGAACCTGTGCTTGCGCCACTCAGAGTTGAATTATAGATCAAAGCACCTCGCGCACTGGATATTGTAGAAGTAGACCAAGTGCTATCAGCGAAATCTAGAAATGCGGTAGGGACAGAACTACTGTTATCAGCCAACCCAAGAGTAACACTGCCTAACGCCACTCCTCCAGCCGTATAGTTTGTACCGGAGACTTCGTTACTCGTAGTGTAGCCCGTAGTATCCGCATCTATACTGGAGCTATTCGTAAACATAGCCACTTTATACGTATCCGCGCTTATCGCACTTGAATCTCCGCGACTTGCCGTAGTCCAACGATGAATTCCCGCTTGGATCTCCTTTTTGTATGACCCGCATACTGCTGAAGTTCCGACTGCCATTATAACCTCCTTATGATCTCAGCAACGTCTTCGTGACCTTGCTGTTGCATTAATGCCCAAATAGTAGTTCGTTCGCTTTGCGCCATTCTATTCATATAGAATATTAGTATTTCCTTCAACTTAGCTTTATACGCCAACGCTTGATCCCGTATAACAGGTGGTGCGTCTTCAGAAACAAGCATAATCTTATTCAATGCCATATCGGCCATTTCTTCAGGAGAATGTCCCCTGTTAGTAGAAGTAAAAACCGCAACATCACCAATCTCAGAATTACCGGATGCGTCAAACATTACTGTACAGCCCTCCGCAATCTATCGTACCGATACTGGTCCCTAGTTTGTAAGCCTTCTCCAAGGTTTTTAAGCCACTGAAGAGCTTCTTGAAACCTGCTGTTATATAAGGTCAAAAGATCTTGCTCACCTTTCATAAAAGTATACGCCTCGACCAGACTTCCATAGAAGAGAGCCAACTCCGCATTAGTACCAAGCCAGCTTGTTCCATCCCCAGAGGTGGTTATGGAAACAGGACGGTAGAAGTAGTGCAATTCCATGGTATAATTACTGTTAGGGGTAGGAGCTAATCGGAACGTGCTTTCGTCCCAATCGGCATAGTAAAGAGGAACACCCTCTGTCGCCGGATTAGGCGTGTAATCCTGCAAAAAGGTCACTTGCTTGTATAGAAGAAACTCATTACTAGAAGAATTAACGAGACTTAACGAATTCTGAGCCAAAAAGTCGCTAGGTTTCGACAGATATGCGTTCCCCTGTGTCGCCGTCCCCTGAGTAGCCTTACGAAAGACATCCAACTGACATTCTTTAAGAATGCGTTCTTCCGCGTTAATAATGAAACGGGGAAGCTGGCTAACAAACGTAGATTCCGTATTGTCCGTGTAATCCTGAATCGCTGTCTTTAAAGTAGTAAACGTATACGCCATAACTATGCACTCACCGTTACAGGTCCTGCGGAGGACGTTTCGCCGCCGCCCGCGACATTACCAACGGTAGCCGTTCCGCTTCCGGCAGTAAAAGTATATCGGTCATCGTCAACTTTTGTAATAGAAAATCCAGCAGAGGCTTCCACAACGGCAGAAGTAAAGCCGTCAAAAGGGTTCACCGAACGAAACCGAACGGTATCTCCTGTACTTTTTCCATGTCCTGGTTGCGTAACTGTTATTACGGCACTTCCGGAAGAGCCCGTCCGAAAGGCATTTCGCTCCAAGAGGACCGTAACCGCAGGCTCTGTTCTATCTGGACGCGGGTCCCGAAGGGCTTGGGGATCGGCTGGAGTCCTAACAACCTCTAATTGAGGTTGCTTGGCTTCCCATTCATCCTTACCTACAAGCATACCTGTCCATTCCTTACGCATATCCCGAAGTCTATACGCAAAGCCAGAACGATCAGAGATCCCCATCGCGTATTTATTAGATGCATACCTAGCCATTATGAAGTCGCACTTACAAAAGTATAGGACGGCACAAGGTTTATATTTGCCTTGTCACGGTCCTCATCTGCGGCCCGTTGGAACTCTTCCTCATAAAGACCCTTTAAAATCTGGACCCTGTCTGGAGCCTTCTTTAAAGAGAGGTAGTACGCCAACCCTGCCGTCAGGCAAGGATAAAACCGGAAAGGCACTCCAACCGTGTCTACAGACGTATCGGCATCGTCTATACGAACAAGCCTGTCATAAATAAATTCATCCGTACTGTTCTCAGGAGTCGGCCATATCTTGACTACAGGCGTGATCTGCCTGTCTACATAGAATTGTGTAGGACGCCCTGTAGTGGATTTATTGGCAATCGTAAGATAGTCGTCGCGGCTAATCCGCGTTACCGCAATATCTGAGCTACTTCGCCGTATGACCCCAGAAAGGATGTCAATAGAGGCTTGTGTATCTTCCAGAGAAGCCACCGCTGTAGTCGTCGTGGACGCACCACTTGTCCCACCTGTTATGGTCTCACTGGCAGAAAACGTTCCGGAAGGAACCGTTATCGTTAAAGAGGTAGAAGTAGGCTTAGTTATAACGGAAGCCGTCGCGCCGCTAGTTCCACCTGTTATAGTCTCAGCAATAGAAAAACTACCACTTGCACTAACGGCCAACGTTATAGTGCCTACAGGATATTCCGCAATACCGCTGGCTAACGTCTGGGTGACCTGCTTTATCGTCCAGCGATTTAAGCCACGGTTGGCCCAATCAGCGAATAAGAGGTTTAGGGAACGCCGTGCGGTACGGGCATCGTACCCCGTTCGTAATTCTAATCCGCACCTTTCAAAGGCTTCCTCTACATATTCAGCTACGTTTGGTTCAAAATCTTTAGACCCAGAAACAGCCATCCCTTGAAACCCTTCATTCTATCCCCAAAGAGCAGTTTTTATGGCAACTCCTAGATGACCAAGAACCAACAATCCTACCGCCCAGAGGACCTTTTGAATCCCATCCACACTTTTCTGAATATGGACAAGATCATTATCTTTAATGGTGTCAAGCTTCTGAGAAAGAAGTTTCATCTCCCCCCGAAGCTCAACAATATCCAACTCGTTCTGGCGGCTCAATTCAGACATCGAACCACCCTACTTCTAATAGCTCTTAATACACTCAAGAACTATCGTATAAGTATCACCGGACGCATGACCTACGGTGGTGAACATTATGTCACCTGTAGGACTTGAAGCTGTGTTAACAAGCCCTCCAAAAGAGGAAAAGTCTAGATCCCCTTGATAATCGGTGGGAAGTTCCGCAGCCAGTGTGTCGGTACTGGCATCCCACAGAATCTTTACGGAGACCCCTACCGTAGAGAACCAAATACGCTTTATCTTAACACCAGTGCAGGCATCCCCCTCCGGAGTTGCGGAAAGGGCTGAAACATCGACCTTTTTGACGGCAGATTCTCCCGTATCCACATACGTCCAAGTAAACGACTGCACAACTTCACGGGGACCATCTACGATAGTCTTGTTAACAACAGTATCGGCCATGTTCTTCCCCTACTCTTTTACTTCACCAAGGAGAACGAGCCTTTTGTAGTCAGAACTACCCTTGGGAGGAAGGCTCTGCTTAGAAGCCTTCTTGGTAGCCTTCTTTGCAGGTTTTTCCTCCACAAATGCTTCGTTTACATCCGGAGTCGAGGGGTCATCTGCCTTAAAATGACCCGCCTCAGTTCTCGCCCTAGTCCTTGCCATGATGCAACTCCCTAGTAGCTGACGCCACGATCTTGCGCTACCATGATATAGTCAATATACATCGTTTTTGTACCGGAATTATTCCCCGAAATTTCCATAGCTGCCGCTGCCATATTAGCAGTAGGAACATTCGTGGTGTGCGTTCCAACCAAAGTGCGATTGACATAAAATTGAACCTTATCGGTGGAGTCACCTTTTGTGGCAACAAAACTGACCGTAACGTTTGTAGCGTCCGAAAGGTCATAGGTACTAGCTAGTGTAGTATCCGTCTCTGTCCCACCAGATTCTGTGATAATGTGAGGAGAGGCATCCCCGTCATCAATCTGGAAACCTATCCGGTTAGCCGCCGTAAGGCAGTTCTCAGGATTAGTTGCGAAGTTTTCACAAACACCAATGAAAACATCCATCTGATCGGCATCCGCTATTTGGAAACGAGCTTCAAAATAAAGCTTTTGACCCGCCGTCGAAGGGAGCCCCCAAATTTCATTACCTTGGATGGAACTACCATCATCATCGGTAGTTGCCGTAGAATTCAATCCTACAAAACCATTTAAAGTGTCGGCCACGATAGCTACAGAAGCACCGGAGTCCTTAACAACCGTCCAATCATTGGTGTTATCAAAGGCAACGCCCGTGAAGTCATCAAGATAGACTGTCTGGTCAGGCCAGAAAGAAACGTTCAAATTCTCAAGAGTAGGCCGTGCCGCAGAGTAAAGGACCGGACCCGAAAAATGTGTGTTACCCATGTAACATACCTCCTTACGAAAGGTTTCGCCCTAGAGTCTTCGTAAGCGTCTGCTGGGTCAGTCGCTAGGGCTATGTTTCCCCAGAAATGGGAGGGAGGAACTTCCCCCCTCCCGTATTCTTTACGCTCCTGGTGATCCAAAGATACCGCGAGGATCGGACCAGCCGAACGAGTAACGTTCGCGGGCCTTATACCTCACATTTCCGGTATCGAAGTCACCTTCCATTGAAGTACGAACTGCCGTCCGGTTGAAGCCTTTCAAACCATTTGGCGCATCCGTCATAATGAACCACGCATCCGTATCCGTCAGGAAGTGGTTAACGGCGTAGCCTTCCGGAAGCATTCCCATGTTCCGAATTGCGTTTACGTCGTTATCCGCTGTACCTGGACGGAGAGTGGATTCAAGGAGACGATCCGAAGTAAATTGAAGTTCTTTTGGAACAATCAACTTTGTACCACGCACCGCTACCTTCAGACCACGCTCATCGACAAAACCAGCAACATCAATGAGAGCCTGCTCAAGGCTGGTCTCGTTGAGATCCGCTGCCGTCGAAAGTTCGTTACGGAAAGTGCTACCGTTCGCAAGAGTATGAGCGGTTGAGCAAAGCTCAAGTCCGTCACCACCCGTGTAGGTGCTATCGAAAGCGTTATTAAGAACCGACGCGGCCTTAACTTGCTTCGTTTGACTCATGCTGCGGGCAAGGGCCTTCGTATACCGACTAGCAAGTCGATCATAAAGGTTGTCCTCAATCGCCTCTTCCGTAATGGAGAACGCCAGAGCGATAGTCTCCATCGTGTAACGAGCCGTGTACACTTCCTGTGCGTCATCAAAAGAAACCGCCGAACCTTCCGATTTAGTCGGGGCTGCTCCGAATCCAGATAGCATGACCTCTTCTTCAAAAGCACGGTCAGAACTTTCCATAGAGAAAATCTGCTCATGCTCACGGTCATACTGGTCATATTCCAAACCAAACAAAGCGTTTAATCCAGGTTCCAACTCTTTTACGAGTTGTGCTCTACTAATAGCCATTTACAAACCCTCCTATACGCCAGTGGTTGAAACAGTACCGCCAGCAATAGCACCGTTGGCACTATTGTAGCTGTTGTTCAACCTTACGATAGCAGAGATGCCCGCAGCAGAGAAGTCCTGATTCATTGGATCATCTTCCCAACCCATAATCCGAAGATTCAGGTTTGCTGTGGTATTAATGGTACTAATAGCCAGAGCCCCCGACGACATGCCGGAAGTTGTACTACCACTTGTACCTGACGAGAAATTAGCATTGGCAAAAACCGCCGCTCTTGCTGTCGCTTTACTTGTCCAAGATGCATCCGTTGCAATTGCGAACAACTGCATGGGATCATCCGCCACAAAAGCCTCTACAGGGTGGTTACTGTCCGCCCCAGATCCAGGCCAATAATTGCTCCACGTAGGTTTCCCCGTGGTGCTTGCGACATACTTACAACCCATGAAAGCGCCAACGAGACCAACAGTACCACCCGCCGCTGCACCCACAATGTCAATATACCCTGTAGAAAGGGGAATGACAGGACTGCCTTGGTAAATAGCGTTACTGTTATCGCTTGCGATTTCATACATCGTATAGCCAGAAACACCCGTGGAGTTGGAGTTTGATCCTACCTTGGCGATAGGTCGAAGCCCCCATGCTCCATTAGTATTTGCCATGTTCTGTACTCCTCACAGCAAAGGTTTAAAACAATGAGCCCTAAGTAGTCTTAGGACCTCCAAACGTAACACGCGACTGACGTTCAGGTTTCTGAATCGCCATCGAATGATGTTGGTTCTCCTTCAAAAGATCATTATCTACCGCTTGCATTGCATCTGCATTCATTTGCATGAAGTAATCCTTGCGCTCTTCAACAATCTCCGTTGGAATACGAGCCAACAACAGTCCTCCTACACCAAAAACGCCTTCATAACGTCCACTATCGATAGTCGGTGCCTCAAAATCAGGGTACTCATCTTTCCGTACAAGTTCCCAACCTTCCCGTATACGGGCCGACAGGTTCTTCCGGTCATCAAAGCCCCTTACTTCGGCACGAATCCACCTGTGAACAAAGCCTTCCGGTGGAGGTGGTGCATCCAATAAGGATGGAGGTCTCCAAGGTTGCCGACGCGGCTTCGCCGCACGGGTCTTAGAGGCGCGAGGAGTTCTATCGGTTTCTGTTTCAGCCATTAGCTACCTCCTAGCGTTTTTTGCTTCGCGTACTCGTTTAGAGGAACACCAAGTTTATTTGCTATTGCAACCTCGCTTGGGGTTAACCTCACTGTTTTGCGCCCAGTAGTGCTGGAGCGAGTAGCAGACGCCACGGCCTGTTGGGGCCTACGACTGTCTGATACGGAAACCGTAGTTCCACCGTTAAACTTATGTGGAAAAGCTTCCCGTATTCTTTTGTCAATCTCATCGTAGTACTCTGGAGACTCTGTGTCAAAGCCTTCTTCCTCGACAAGTTTTTTGTGAATCCCAAATGCGGCAAACGTCATAGCTTCGTCGTCCCCGAACCATGAGTTCTTTTCCGCCCAGCTTTCAGCCTTTGGATCCGGTCTCGCCGGAGCTTGAGCCTGTGCCTGCGGAGCCGCCGCCCGCTGTTCCATTTGTTGTTGGTACTGAGCCTGTTGTTGTTTAGCCGCCGCCACCCTTTCTTCTTCAATAGCGAGGCGGGCAAGCTTTTTATTCAACTCGACTTGGGCAGAAGTGTCATTGGTGGCAATCGCCGTCTCCAGATCCTTTTCCAAGGATTCTGTTTGCGTTGCAATCCGGCCCCCATACTCTTCGACATACCCTTTGTCCAAGCTCTGAACGCGGGTTTTAAGCTGACTGTTTTCTGCCTGAATGTTCTTGGCGTAGTCTATGGCGGCTTGTTGCTGGCGCTCCGCTTCCCGAACCTTGTGCGTCAGCTTGTCTATACGCTTTTGTACTTTCTTGCTGTATGCCTCATGTTCTTCGCCGTCTTCAGGGGATGCTTCAACCACCCCCTCCGACTGTTCCGGAGTATCTTCACCCTCTACTTCTACTGTTACATCATCCCCTTCTGAAGGAATGTCTACAACAAGGTCCTCTTTCGTTTCAGCCATAATTTTCTCCTAAATGTGCAGGATGTCTTCGGGATCCTGTATGACGGCTATGATTTCATCATCATTCAAAATTCGGACCTCGCCACCGTCAATCTTAAAACGAGAACCCGCATAACGCCCAAAAATAACCCAATCCTTCTCTTTACACCAAGCTCCGCCAGGAAACTTCTCTTTGTCATCATAAGCGAGAGGACCCGCTTTTAGAACAAAACCACAAACCGTAGCCAAAGATTCCCTGTCAATTACGGCGTCTGGAAGAAGAACGCCCCCTTCTGTTTTTCCCTTTCCCCTATAGGGAAGAATAAGAAGACGCCAACCTGTAGGAGACGGCAAACGATCCATCATACTTACATCTATCTTCTGAGGATCTAAAACCTTTTCCTCTAAGTTAACATAAGCCTCTTTTATGGAGACAAGATTATCTTTAGCTTCGGACTTATCCATTATACCTCTGCCTTTTCTAGGATTTCTCTCAACTCCTGTCCTATATAATCTAAAGATTCGATATTGCCAACCAGTTGTTTGTACTCTTCAAAGTCCTTTATAGTACCTCCCGACATCATCTCTAGTATACGAGCTCTACGATCCTGTATACTTTTAAAGAGATGTTCTGCTAAAAGGACACCGTCCATTCCTGTTTTCTCCTACTTCTTCTTATCGTTCTGCCATGCCCGTGCCTTTGACATGGCCCTATTTCCAAACCAAAAGGATATAATGGCACTAAAAATAACTCCGTCCGTTTCCTCGCGCCACGCCATATCTATAGCCACGGTCCAATCCAGATTCTGAACAGCAATCATGGCATAAATCATAACACCTTTTGTCGTTAAGTAAGCTAAGAGGAAAAGGTAAGTGACAACAGGACGGACGCTACCGCGCAACCCGTTGATAAAAGATCCAGCATCGATAGACTTATCATGTTCGTACAAACCTTTCGTCTCTTCAATCTCAGCTTGGGCATCCAATTCTGCAATTTTCAGCTTGGACATCTGGTCCGCATACTTCGCTTTTGCCTCAAGCATTTTAAGCTGATGGGCGTCCGCCTGCTTTTGCTTAAAGATGCCTATTACTTCGGGAATAATCGAAGTGCCGAAACCCAGAAGACTGCCCAATAATGAAATCATAAGAAAAACCTACACAATTTCTACACGTTCTCTGTTTACAAGATGTTGCCGCGCAATTTCTTCTTTGGACTGACCGAAATACTTTACGGCATAATGATTACCTATCATCCACTCATTCACGGTCTCAAAATCGTCTCTATCTGGTCGCAACTGATCATTAAGGTGGAATTTACCCAAGATCCGGCCAAACTTCCCCGCCTTGTCCTTCACCGTTACTAAAGTTTGCCGCGAACCTACGGGGAGCCATTCCTCCATCTTTTGTTTTGCCAGAAGCCCGTACTTCTTCTCCTCCAAATCACGAGTCCGACTCTCCGGAGTGTCCATTCCAAACAACCGGATGCGCTGCTTCTTCATCCAAATGCCGAATCCTAGATCAATATCAACGTCCACAGTGTCTCCGTCCACGACCTTACGAATAGTACAACTATACTCGTACATTATATCGTTCTCCCTGCATCAACCCTGATTATCTTTAGCTCCGTTCCAACCAGCATAACACACATTACATCGTTTACGATCCGCGTAACCGTCCAAGTGCCGTTGGGTCCTGCATACATAGTGATAATAGAGCCATCTCCCGCAACTCCATAAAGAAGGGGCTCCTCTTTAAAGGTTTTCGCGAGAAGCTTCGTCATAAGTTCTTTTTTTCCGCAATTTGGAACGGAGGGAGTAGACGCTTCCTGATGACGGGCTTCTGTCGTAGTTAATTGGACCTCAGACTCAGAAACAGCGGGCTGACAAGCGCCCAGTAATAACGTCAAAAGTAGTACGGTGCGAACCGTCATTATTTATGGCTTCCGTTGTGCATACTTTGAAGCTTTCCAATATTCTCTTCTGCCATTTTTAGCCGCGCTTGTAAATCTCCCATCTCTCTATTATGCCGCTCCAGCGCATCCACGGAATTAATATCCTTTAACGTCCCGATTTGAGCCTGAAAAACAGACCGCTCAGATTCCGCGTCGTCCAATCGAGCATCAAACTTGTTTCGATGATCTTCAAAGCGTTTTATATGCTCTTCCAGGTCCTCCATGACCCTAGAAAGATTCGACTTTACAACCGCGTACCCTCCCGCAATCGTTGCAAGTACCATAAGTCCTTGAATGGCGTGACTTGTAGTAAGTTCCATATTGCCCTACCTAATCGGCCCCGTATCATAAGCAGTAATCAGCATCCAACCGATGCCCATTGTAACAATAACTAAAAAGCCGAACTTTAATGCTTCTATTCCAATTTTTTTCCATCTTTCTCTTGCTTCTTCTGCCTCTCGTTTTGCTATTTCTGCTCTTTCTCTTTTCTGTTTAATCTTTAAAGCCTGTATTCGGGACTGTTCTCTTTTAATATTCTCCCACATTGTGGGTTCGCCCATAGGAGTAGGAAACTTTTTATTTAATTCCCATTCTAAATCTTTAATCATCTCTGCCATCTCTCTACGATGAATCATAAGATCAATAGCTTCTTGTAAAGATTCTTCTGGCTTAATTTCTCCTTTTTCTATCCCTTCTTTATAGGCGTGTTGTGCTTGGTATGCTTTATTTGCTTCACGACTATGATGGAATAAATCACTAATATGGTGACTGATGCTACTAATATCATCAGCAGTATCTAACGCCTCTCGTATAGCTGTTATAGAAGATTGGGCAGCTTTGAACGCTGCTACTCCTGCGGCAATAGTAACGGGGTCCATGTTATACCTCTATAGTCAGGGAGGTGCGCTCCCGTTTATAAAACTCCGCTGTTTATCCTTTAGCTTTTCAACCGCGCTACGAACTTCCATCATATCGGTTTGTAGCCTAGTGATATTTACACCGTTGCTCATGCCCTTTTCTATTCGGCCCTGTATTTTTTCAACCTGTCCACTTAAATGTTCAATCAATAAGTATTGCTCTTGGTCTGCGCTTGCTTGACCTAATTCACCGCGAGGCCATTTAATTCTAAATTCATTATTTTTTTCTATATCCGCTTTAAGTTCCTTTAGCCCTGTCTCCAAATCTTTTTGGATCAACTGCTCAAATGTTTCTAGCTTGTTTAGGCGTTCTACGACACCGAAGTAGCCCCAAACCCCTACACTGACAGCCGCTACGATGCTAATCAGATTGCGAATAGGCATAGAAATAGCTGAACTATCACTTACCCTTATCTGGTCGCTGGTTCTCCTGCCTCTGCCAGCCTCTTCAGCCATCACTGCTTGCCCAAATGTTCAACAGGTAACCATTTATCCCCCGTCTGACCTGTATCGTATTTACGCAAGACTAACTTACCTTTAGCGCACTCCCAGCGAGTGCCGACAGCATGGCCTTGGCTACGAAGTATTTTTCGCTTTACCTTGAGGCATTCGCTCATGCCACCACGCGGCGTGTATTCCTTCAACTGACCAGAGATGAACATATGCAGAATCCAGCCTGCAAAGACCTTTTCTCCAGCGTTCGCGCTATTGCCAGAATATATGATAAAGCAGAAGCAAAATAATAATAATTTTGCCGTAATCGATGTTCCAAATCGCATTATTGCCACCAAACGTGTTTTCCCACCATTTTAATATCGTGTCCATTTACTTACCTTTCGCCATGTATGCACTCATGCCCATGTAAGCACCCACAACGCCAGCTTGGCCTATGTAGAACAGACCAAACAAATCCGAAAGGGCCTTAATTCGTCCGTCCGGAAATATCGGCAAAAACACCATCAGCGTGAAAACAATCATCGATCCCATAGCTACCCATGCCATCCGTCGCTGGGCGTCCGCCTTTTCGTGCTTGTCACGAATTTCTGCCAGTGCCAGTTCCTGATCGGATACAACTCCGTCGCCATCAATGTCAAGCTCGTTATGCTGGCTGTCCTTCTGCAACTTCTTCTGACCTTTAGCCATAACCCAGCCTAACAGAGCTTAAACTTGCCCCCGCGTTGGGCCTCACCCATACCGCGACTAGATCCAGACGACACCGAAGCTTTTGAAACGTTAGGCGTAGCCTCTTCCTTCGGGGGATTGTACGGAACAAAACCTTGGTCCTTTATGACTTGTCCCTTACGAATAACTCCAGGGGATCCTTTCTCACTTGCCATGATCTTTCCTAACCTTGCTGTTGTTGCTGTTTCATAATTTCGCGTTCGCGGGCCGCGTCTATACGGGCGGCAGCTATGTCTTCTGCGGACTTAATCCTGTCCTGACCCAATTCCGCGTTCATCTGAGCCTTCTGTTGGTCTAGTTGCAGACGGGCTTGGTCCATCTGATTTTCTGCCGCATCCCGTTGAGCCCTGATTTGCAGATCCTGCTCTTTCAAAGCAATTAACGGATCCGGCTGGTTCTGGCCGCTGATCTGAGTACTTAACTGCTTAACTTGCTGCATACCCTCCGCAATCAATTCCGCCACGCGACCTTCTGCTTGCATCATCTGCTCTTGGGAAGGTTGCTGTCCTTGCAATTGCTGCATCATTTCAGCAGATACCTGCTCCTTCGCTTTTATAGAGACGTGCTCCATAATATGTTTTTGAAGTGCCATTGCTACCGAAGGTATTTGCATAACCATTCCAGAAGACCCGAACACCAAGTGCGCCATAACATGAGCGTCATGGTTTTGCCCTTCAAATGCCATCAACGGCAAACTTTCCAGAGCGTCCGCGTTCTCCATAGCCGGATCTTTCGGAATGGGATCCCCGCCTTCTGCGGGTTTCAAAACCGCGTCCACGTCTTTCACGCCTACCGCCTTGTACATCCGGCGATACGCTTCGTGCATATTATGCAAGTCGGGTGCCGATTGCGCCAGTTGAAGTTCCGTTTGGGCCAGCGTTACCCTTTGCGCCATAGAAAAGATGTTGGGATCAGCTACCGGAACAACGTCTACCCGTTCATCAAAGTCTTCTGCTTTAACGGTACGCTCCGCACCTACAACATTGTAAGGATATTCCGGTGGCAGATACTGTCCAAAGACATCCGCAAGAAGCATGAACTCTTCTTTCTGAGCATAGAACAGGCGCTTATGAATAGCCGACATAACTTTCGCGCCTTGCTCAAGCATAGCAATGGTAGTTCCAACTGCCGCCTGCTGGTTCCCGTCCCCTACCTGAAGATTAGATACCGCCGCAAACCGTTGTCCCGCTTCTACACAGAAACCCATCAACTGGAACAGCGTCTGATCGGCACCCTTGTACGGAAGCAGCATCAGGGAATCACGGATAGCTCCCCCTGGAGCATCTACGTCACGAAACTCACCTGGAGATAACGGGTCATCATCGTTTCGTATCCGAAGACCTCTTGCCTTAAAACCTGCCGGAAGGTTAGCCAGTGTTCCGGCATCAATAAGCTGACGAAGCGCCGCAGTAGCCGTGCGGCTCAAACCACCAATCATATGGATTAAACCAAGGCCGTAAAATCCAAACCCAGGTAAGAATTTAAAGTGTACGAAGTACTGGTTCTTCTTATAGTTAGTATCATCTTGAGAGTAGTTTCGGCGCACACTTAAAAGTTTTCCCGTGTCTTCCGAAACCGTAACGATGTAAGGAAGCTTTATACCTGTGGGCTCCCCATCCGCACCCGTATCCTCGTATCCTTCAATGTCCAAATCGACATGGCACTCCAGTAACGTAACTTCTTTATCTACAATCGTAGGTTCCACACCTGCAATGTCGTCCATCTCCTCACGAACCTGTGAGGGTTCTGTCTGAGACGGCGACACTTCAACGTCGCTGTAAAAACCTGCAACCTGTTTTTTTCGAAGATCGTTCTCTGTGATCTGGATCACATGCGTCACATTTTCCGCAGTCTCCAAATCCGTAGCCATATACGGAACGATAAGCTGCTCCGCCGGAACAAACTTGCTTACTGCCCGCCCTAGAAACTCGTCGTAATAAACCTTCTTAAAAGTAGATCCGGACAGAGGCAGATAAAACAGCATCTGATCAAACTCAGGCGTGTATTCTTTCATCACACACGTGATCTGATAGTTCATAAAATGTCTGACGCGGTCTGCCTGATTTTCGACCTCCGGTGTTACTTTTCCAATAATCTCCGTCCGAACCGGACCTCCCGCAGGAAGAAGTTCCCCAAACGCCTGCGCCTGAAACTGTGTCACCGCTTCCGCCAATAAGGGATGCGTTACGCCCGTAGCCCCGCGAAAAGGTTCGGACCTTTCTTCATATTTGAAACCCAGAAGTTCCAAACCCGTCCGGTACGCCTGCTCCCAATCCTTGCGCCCGTTCTTATTGGCCTCGTACTCTTCAACAAGTTGTGCCGATATTTGAGACGCAACGTTGTCGTCAAGAGTATCCGCAAGATTGGCGTAGAAGTCCCCTGTATCAGGGGCCGACATGCGTGGATCAAAGTCAACGACAACCCCGCCGTCATCCTCAAACTCTATGTTTATATCAGGACCCTCGACAATTGTCTCGTCTTCAACAACAACTTCAGCCTCAGAGCCCTCGTCCAGATCAACCGAAGGGATTTCATTTCGGCGCTCGACAAGGGCGCTTGTGCCAAAGTTACTACGGGGGAGTGGAGAACGGGCCATGCTTACCGCCTCAACGACATAATGCCGCCGCCGCGCATACCCCTTCGACGCTTGGCAAGTTCATACATGGTCTCGCCCGCTTCGCGAACCGACATACTACCCCGTGGAGCGAGTTCCCCCGCCGACGTACCACGGCCAACGTATCCGCCATGAGCCCTAAAATCAGGAGCCGTTTGACCCTCAGAAGGTATAAAAGAAGGTCCAGGAAACCCTCCTCCATAATAGGCATCTTCGGCATTCTTCGAGTGCATGGGAGCGGCAGGATCATCGTACATCTGATATTCCCCCATTCTTGGAGGAGCCAGCAACTCCCCTCCGCCATGACCTCCTTGCTGAACAGGTGGAAAGAAATCTCCTGTCTGCGGGTCATAACCAGGGTTTTCCATAACACCGGAACCTAACATACGCTGTTGGTCGCCCCTCATAAAAACAGAAGGGTCACTAGTATCCGGTGTTCCCAACTGCTTCATCAACTGCTGTTCCTGGGTGGGTTGCGGAGCAGGATTTCCCAGCAAAACAGACCGCACAATCCTAGCTTGCGGAATATCCATGTTTGCAACGCCCTCAAGAAGGTACCGATTACTGTTAACAAAGTTACGGACATCTTGTTCCGTTCCATCGCGCATTACAGAGACCAGATCATTAACAAGAGTCTGTACGTCCGGTGCGTTAAACCCGCCCATGCGGGTTTCTCCCGTGCCAATAGGCACTCCACCTTCCGGTACGCCGCCTCCTTCTTGGTATCCAAGTGGGCGAAAACCCATCATACCGCCTCCGCGCATCCCAAGAGACTGTCTGTACTGTTCCGCTGCCGCCATGCCCTGCGGCGTATACGGAAATTCGCGTCCTGCTACGTTAGGCATTTCTACTTCTCCTTTTCTTACGGTCCACGCCCTTGATCGTACCCTTGTTCCGTGAGGCGTGAAAAATTCTCTCACCGCGCTTTTTACCATACGTCTTGGTCATATTGCGCTTGATTTTCTTGCCTTTTGTTGTTAGCGGCATGTCAAAGTACCACCTTTTGTTAATTATATAAAGATTTGTCTACAAAACCACCTTCGGCTTTCTTCCGTGGAGGACGCCCGCCCTCAAGAACAACGGGCTTCGTTGCACGGTCCATGGCTTTCTGATCCCAGACCACGGCATTCTTGGTTCGCGTGTCCTCTTTCGGTTCAGGGTATTCAAACTCCAGTTTGACACCCTTCTTTATAAGGTCTTCGATAAAGTCTATTTCTCTAGCTTTAAACTTTTTGAGGACGATTTCTCTAGCTCTCTCAGGATCATCTACTGTTGTTCTTCTTTCTTCAAAGAATTCTTTCTTAGCGTTATCCAAGGCTTCGGGCAGTCCCCCTGATTTCATAATTGTGTCCTGTACATTACTTACAATGACAACAGGCGTGTTGTCACCAACCCCTGTTAGCCCCACGGGCTTTCCTGTTAGTCTAAGGTAGTCCGTTATTTTATTACCATTAAGCGTAAACCCAATAGGTTTGGTAACGTCTGGTGGAGGCTCTGCATAGCGGCTGTCCGCATCAAAGTATTTGTTTCCTGGAATACCCTCCTCTGCAAATTCCCGTGCAAGGTATACCTTATGGGAACGGTCAATGTTCGGTTCTCCTGCACGTATAGGATGCCCCTTCATAGCATGTTCTGAACGTTCAATTATTTTTAAGAATTCCCGCGATAGCTCATCTCCCGTCATGTCTTCTAACGGTTTAGGATGAGGGAGAAAACCTCCTGTCTGCGGGTCATACTTACGAAGCAAATCAATTGCAGCCTTGTTATCGTCAAGGTAAGCTTTAGCCATCCACGTCTTTTTGACTTTCTCCAAGATTTCCGGTTGATCCTTCATTGGCAGGTCCAGATCAATCATGTTCTTCCAATCTTCCGGATGATAGGCGTATTCAACAAGAACACCTGGAGTGTCCTTGAGGTTATATTTATTGGCGACATCAAGAATTCTTTGAAGTTTGCCTGCTTCTCTCTCTAAATACTCTCTGTCCCCCACGCTTGGGTCGTCTTCCAATTCCGCTTCTCTAAGAAGGGAGGCAATTTCATTTTTTAATTTGATCTTGGCCTGAGATACCGCGCTGACTTCTTTTGGCATGTCTGGATTCCAATTAGCCAAATGTCTGCCTTCTGAATCCACCCTACCTGCAAACACTTTAAGAGCTTTTAGGTCCTTTCTATCCACGCCATATTTCTTTGAAAAAGCGTCCATTCCGGTTTCCAATCTTTCCAATTCCGCGTCAGACATAGTTCCAGCAGCCCTATCGGCCTTTATCCATTTTTCTGTTACTATGTCAGGAAAGTTGTAATTCTTCGGGAGGAGCTTCCCGTTAACAAGAAGCCGTCCCGCAGGCTCCTTCGTAAAGTAGTCCTCCGCAACAGCCCGTGCTTGCGCCCCATACGCTCCCGCCCCTCTGGCAGCGGCACCCTGCCCCATGGGTCGATCCGCCGTCAGGCTAAACTCACCCAGATCAAACCTGTCGCCAATAATTTCAGGGGAAGGGCTTGCGTGATAAACGGGAACCCTGTCGCCTAGTGTCTCCGAAGCATATTCTCCGCTCTGTAACACAGGGGGAAGGGACATAATCCCTTTTGGTTCTTGGGCCGTGGGCGTCAAAGCCTGCTTGAAATACTCAAGTCCCGACTTCTCCAGCCCGACCAGTTCGTGCATCTTGTTCTCACGCAACCAATCGACAATCTCCCCCGCGTCGTCCTTGACGGAATCCGGCATCTCCCCCCAGAAAAGCTGCGCCGCACCGATAATCGGGCTTAACCGCCCACGCATTAGGCTCCCAAGACCACGGAACATCTGCCCCTTACTAGGGGTCTTCTCCTGCTTTACAAGTTCCTGACCTTTCGGCTTCTTTAAATCACGTATCTCACCCGCGACCTCCGCACCAAGCTTTGATGCCATAATGCCTTTTTCTAAAACCGAAGGGTCCGTGGTCCGTGGATCGTCTTCCGTAATATAAAATTCTTCTTGGTTTGATTGTCCAGTGGGTTTCTCTACAAAACCGCCTTCGGCCCATTTAAAATCTTTTTTAGGGGTATCCGTACCCCCAGGAAATGCCTCTATTGTATATAATCGTCTGCCTAATTCTCTCTCACTGTAAGGATTACGATTATCCCATTTTAATAAACCTCCACTTTCCCAATCTCCTTCCCCACTAATTACATCTTCCATTATATTTCGTGCCGTTGCAGCAGTATCTTCTCCGTACAGTTCTATAATTTCTGGTAGTTGAGCAATTTCTTTAGCTATCTCACCATGAATAAATTCATATGAATCTGCGGCAAAAACATCTCCTGTTTTTTTATTTCGTAGGTAACGAAATCCCTGCATAGGATCTTCAGTTTCTTTCGTTTCAGGATTATACTTACCGTATAGGTCAGGATTCTTCTGTTGTATTCTTTGTGTTTCTCGTAATAATCGTTGAGGTAATACATTTATAAAAAGAGATGACTTACCATCTCTACCTATATTTGGTACTACTTTAGAAGAAGGAATCATCCTATCCGTTAAATCTATCTCACGACCTAGATGATGTCCTATATGTTCCTGTAAAAAAGCAGTTTGTCCTATTTCTGTATCTTCTGCTTCTTTTGAAAGTTCAACCAACTTATCATAAGATACAAGTTGATCTTCTCTAAAAGGATGAGGGTATCTTTCTGTTTTTATTTTAGAAAGAGCTTTATCTATTTGTTCTTCGGTACGAACCTTGGGGTATTGGTCAAGATACCCCTTCTCCCCCGCTTTTTCAGGACCAAATGAAGTTTCTAAAAGATATGTATCATCCACCATACTAAGATAGGGAGAACCGTATTTCTTATAAGGAGTGTCTTTTGGTTCTTCCCCCTTACTAAGAGGAAAATACCGGATTTTTTCTGGCGCATATTGTTCTGCAAGCCGTGCTATACTTGCACGGGGTTTTTTTAATTTATTTTTTACTACTTCCTCTATTGAAGGCTTCTTCCAGTTAGGATCAGGTATAGGAGGCATTTGTTCAGGAGGTAAAGGAGGAAAATGCTCAAGATGAGGTAAATTAATAACTTCTGGTAAAGATGCTATACCTTTCGTACCTGTTTCTAATGTGCCTGATACATACGAACTCTGAGGCTCCACTAACTCTTTTAATATACTTATAGTATCTATAGCTCGTAGAAGAGGATGAGCTTTTCTTAATAACGATTTTAAACCGCTTCCCTTTTGAGGAATCAAAGCTCCTTTGCTTACCTCATCAGCCGTGGGTATGTTTAATTTTACAGGGTCTTTAAAGACAGGAGGTTTGTCCGCCATGCCTAGATTCCCGTCTCAAGAGGAAACCGCAACTTGCAGGAAGTTAGAAAAAGCAGCAAAACAAAAACGACCAGAATAATACCAAGACCCAGCGCAAGCTTGTCTCGCGGCCTTTTCGGAGGAAATATCTCCGGTATTACAGGCTTCTTAGCCACGGCCCAAGGCTCTGTATAAACCGCTATTGGTTATCTGCGGCAAGGAAGCCAGACCACCGCCCGCATAAAAAGAAGCCGCACCCTTTACGGCGTCCGCTGCAACGTTCTTTGCGGCTTTGCCAAAAACGCCCCGACTAGGATCAAAAGTAGAATGAAACCCTACACCCGTCTGGTCCAAGGAGATGGTGCCAATGTCCGGAGCTATCGGACCAAGAACACCGGATACCCCAGGAATCCCAACGTCAACCTGAACCCCAGGAGCCTGCGGACCCCTCATTCCGGCACCGTACTGGCTTACGTCCGTGTGACCCTTGTAACCTGTAACGTCGCGTCCAGTAAAATCTACATCCAATCCTAACAGACCACCCGTTGCTATCCGACTTCCGACGTTAAGAGCCAGTTCAACAGGAGCCGTGATCCAATCAAAAAACGAAGCTTTAGGGTTAATTATAGTTTCGCCACGGGCAAATTTTGCTTCGGGACTGCTGTATCCTTTACTCCTCGTCCAGTTCGTCTTCGAAGGAAGAGGCGAGTACTCTCCTTCGTAGTCAGTACCATGGGGGTCCCAACCGTCAACCTTCTTTCCCTCAGCAGCTTTTTTAGCAGCATCAAGAAGAGCTTGGGTGCCAGGAGAAGCTTGCGTTAATCCGTAGTCTTCAAGGCCAGGACCTGTGGCATAACCGCTATCAGGACCTGTCCCAGGACCCCCAAAGGCGTCGTCACTTATCATACAAAACTCCTACCCGTAATAACTGCGAAGATGGACGGACGGCGCGGAGTCCACCCAATCATCACTTGGAAGCTGTACAAAGTTACCCTGACGGTATCGCATCAAGGCTTGCGTGGTGCTATCAACAAGGTCATCGTGCTCACCAAAAGGAAAAGCGGCGCACTCATCCATGACCTCGTCCGCCCAACGTTCGTCCGGAGCCCATATCATCCCGCTCTCAAATAAAGGCGAAACCGAATGGACTCGCGTCACCTTATCGTTTCCTTTGCTTGGTGTAAAGTTTACAACAGGAATTCCCAATTGCCGGAGTTCATGCGTCAGCGGCATCCCCGAAGCCTTCGCCTCGACAATAACAGTTTCCGGCTCCCAGTACTTGTACAACTCCAGAGCCTCCCCCTTCAATTCCGGAAAGTCCCACCGCCCCTTCTTCGCGTCCAGTAAAATCAGGTTCGGGGGTCCCTCCTCCTTGGGATGAAAAACACCCCCCGTCGTAATCGCGGAATAATCCGCCGTCTCCTTCTTACTAAACGCCGTGTCATAACTCTGAATGACATACTCCAGTTGCGGGATCTCGTCCTCTTCCCAGATATTCCACCACTCCCGCTTGATAATCGCGCCGTCTTCCGAAGTCGGATTCTGCTGCCATTGAGCATTCCACTTGCCAACGGACAGTGAAGCGCGAACCCCCTCCAGTTCCGACTTCTTCCAGAACTCCGGCCAGCAAGCTTTCCCCGAAGGCATAATCGCAGGAAACTCGACAACCTCCCACTGGTCCGAATGTTCATCATAACCCTGCGCCTTGATAACCTTCGCCGTCAGATCCTTCAAAGACCAACGGGTCATAACAATAACAATCGCACCCCCTGGCTGGAGCCTCTGTCGGGGACCCGACGTGTACCACTCATACGCATGTTCCATCGCCGTCTCAGAAAGAGCGTCCTGCTCCGAATGCGGATCGTCAATAATTAACAGATCGGCACCGCGTCCGGTAATCGCGCCCCCAACACCCGCAGCAAAGTACTCCCCACCATGGTTCGTGGACCATCGTCCCGCCGCCTTACTGTCCGCCTGCAACGAAACACCGTCAAAAATATTCTGGTACTCCGTCGAGTTAATAAGGTTCCGGACCTTTCTTCCAAAATTGACCGCGAGTTCTGCCGTGTGCGTGGTCTGGATTATTTTTGTTTTAGGTTCACGTCCAATGATCCAAGACGGAAGGAGGTAACTTGCAAATTCTGATTTCGTATGTCGGGGAGGCATGTTGATAATGAGACGTTTATTTTTCCCCGTTGCAATGTCTTCAAACTTTTTTGCAATCATCCGGTGATGAGCGCCTGCAATAAATTCCGGCCAAACGTTTCTGACGTATCTTAGAAAATCTTCCTGACATCCCTCCACTTCTTCCATCTGGGCCAGACGAAGTTGGAGTTTCATTCGTCGTTCTTCTATCTCTGGAGTCTCTGTTCTAAGCATGAGGATCCTACAAATTGTTTCACGTGAAACATTATCAGAAACACCTAAGTACTAGCAAATTAGGCCCCCGTTAAGCGATATGTTTTTTCACTGTATTATTTTTGCGAAACAAGGCCAGAGCCATCGCCCCTCCGGCCCGTGGGCGAAATTTTCGGGTCTGGGTCCCTAAGTCGTTGTTTTCGTTGACTAAATCGCTGGTTTGGACCCTAGGCCAGCGGACCAGCGGCGGCGGACCATCGAAGGCGGGCGGGCGGTTCGCGAACCGCGAACCATGCACCACGGCCAGCGGTTCGGGCTGTACGTTTCAAGCGCCACGGGGAAGGCTGGGCGGCGCGGGATTCACTGAATCAAACGCGGGCGGGCATATCCGCCAGGACAACTATTGACATAAAAAAGCGCCCGCTAGGAATTACCCCAGCGGGCGCGAGTCTTGATAGGAATATATAGGTTAGTTTAGCAACCGGACGCGGCCAGCCGTTTGGTAATTGGCAACGGCCAATTTCAGATGCTCATATATATTGGCGGATTGGTCCGCCTTGTCGCTGTGATTGTTATTCGCGCCAGTGGGTTTTAATCCGTGCGTACACGCATTGAATAGCCACCACAAATTACGGCCATTGGCGGAATGCTCTTCTACCTCTTTCGGCAAGGTATCCCAGTGGTGAATCGCCCGCTCAAATTGCGACGCGGACAAAGTATTTTTTTCGTCTCGCAAGATATCCAATAAGATCCGGTCCCCGTCGTCTTGCGATATCTGAATCCGGTTGAATTGGTCATAATCCACCGTTAATTCGCGATTCTTGGTTTCCAATTTCTTTACCGCGCCGCGAATAATCCCGCCAATATCGCCCGCAATGTTCGTCGTTTGCTTGCGGGACCATTCACCAAGATCACCAGAAAAACAGAGATTAGAACAAACCATAACTTGTGAACCGACGACGAGTCCCCGCGCTATGGATTGATCATGCGAACCGCGAACGCCAACAATAAGATTCCATTTCGGCATATAGATATCGTCTTGGCCGTCAACAGTAGGCAATGCCACGGGTCTATTTGAGACCTTAATAATCCCGAACATTCTTTGGCCGTCTTTTTGAACCGCAAATTGTTCGCCCGTTATTTCATACCCTTCTTTTTCAATAGCGGCCACCGTGTTATCGGTAAACTCAGCAAAAGAATAAGGAAGATGGCGGGACCCCATTGGCGCGGGCGTCGCAACATAGCGCAAGTCGTGCCGACTCATCGGGGTATCTAGACTCGAATTATAAAGTAGATTTGACATTTTATTGACTCCTATAGTTTGGTTTAAACGGGTTTCCCCGCCCGCCGAATCGGCGGACTCACAATATAGGATTAATCCCAGCTATAAACAAGTATATTCTTTTCTATACATCCGAATAAAAAACCCGCCAGTTTCCCAGCGGGTTCTATACATCCAAATAAAGAGTCCGTTTAAATCATTCGCATATCTGACAAAACGCTGAATTCTTCGTGCGTCATTTTTTTAGGTTCAAGGCCAAGGTCTCCCGCTATATGCGGGCGCATGATTGAACGCGGCGCGAGTCCCTTTGCGAATCGCGTTATCATTTCGGAGTCGGTTTCCGGTTGCGACTCTTTTTTGGATAGCTTGCGCCAATGTATAGCAACGTTTCCGCCTCCCGCGTAACATCCGCCCGCCTGAGTCGAATCGCCTGCTAGTTTTTTCCCCGCGCCGTGGGCTGTAAAGATAACTCCAAAATTACGATTATGGCGGGCGCATAATGGAATCCCATTACCGCAGCGGGCGCATCCAATGTCTCTATTGGTTTCGTTAGGACAGCGTACAAACTGGACTCCGTCGATTTTGATTCCCGTTTTCTTTTCCTTATCTTTCCAGAAATCTACAGGGACAACGGTAACAGTCGCGATCCCTTTTTTTACATATTTGACGGCCTCGCGGATCTTATCCGCACTATAATTGAAAACGCAAAACCCAGCGCGATTCTTTTCTGCCCAGGTATCGGGCGCAAAGTGAGTGAACAAAAAAGATTGCCCGCGTTTTGGCACGGCGCGGCGAACAGCCCGCTCGTATTCTCTATCTATTTCTAGAGTCCCCGTTGGCTTTGGTTTCAAAGCGCAAGAGTCGGGACAAGTCCCAAACATTTCACCGGATCCCGCTCTATAGGCGACGGCAATTCCTGCGGTTTTTTTGGCTTGGCTGGAAACTGTACAATTTAGCATTATCTGACTCCTTGTTATAATCTAAAATAAATATATGGGATAAATCCTATAAATGCAAATAAAAAAAATCCGCCACACCATTACAGCGCAACGGATTTTTCAGGGCGGAGTCAACGCCAATATTATTTTATGATCTCTCCCGCGCCGCTACGTCAAAATGCAGCGCGTGGAAGTAATCGCGCATCGGTTCCACTACGCTTAACGGAATAGAATCTAACAAGTCGATAGAAATCCCATTAGACTCCGCGATCATTAAATCTAAATGAAAATTATCCGCAGGCGTTCTCTTTTTTAATCCTAGCATTTTTCGTTATCCTCTAACCATTGCGCCAAGCGTTCGATTGCACGGGTAAGGTAATCAGTTAACCAGCCCATTAAACGGCAACCGATTCAGAAGCGGCGCGGGTCACGTTTACGACAACGGCACCATTTTCTATAGACAACGCTACAAGGTCGCCCGCGCTTGCAAATTTATTTATTCCGCTACAACTAAAGCGGCGGTCCCCGCGCATCACTGTTCTATAGAAATTTAAACGGCACGATTCACCAGTATCGAATCGAGCATCTATTGAGTGCTTTTCGCCCGCCGTCATTTTATCGAAATCTATATCGAACAATAGCGCGAATTGACGGATACTGGCATTGGCGTCAATTATTGATTTATCCAGCATGGTTTTAGTAAGGCGCAACAATCCAGACTCTGGAATTAATGTGGCGATTACTTTTGACTCGCTGTCATGTAGTTTAATCTTCATTTACTCGACTCCTTATTGTTGTTAAGCCGTCACCTTAATTACGACGTTGGCCCCGTTTTCCTTGTTGTATTCTTCAAGGCTTTTTTGTTCGGGAAACAGGTATGAATAGGAGGAATCATCAGTCGCCCATTGATGCCCATTCACAAACCATGCCCTATCGCGCTTGGTTTCAAATGTATGACGACGAGCACACTCCCACTCTGTGTGGATCACAATTAACTCAAACATCATAACAACCTGTATTAGAATCAAACGTTTGTAAAAAAACAGGTTCGATCTCACCTTGTTGCAACCGTTCCACAAAAAGCTGTGTAGCTTGCCGCATTAAAGTATCGGGGTTTGTCCCTTCTGCCGCCTCAACCGAAACCAAACTATCGATTTCAAAATCAAAGTTAAGCATTAATCTGACTCCTTATTAAGGTATAAGAGTTTTCTTATACCACATCTAACGGACAAATCAAACTAAAAAGTTTTTCCCAATTATACGGCCCTTCAAAAACCTGTATAGGTCGAGCGTCCGAAAACTTATCCAAACGCAAATCAACAGCATAGGAAGCAGGGAAAACGCTAATAGCCAAGCTAGGTTCGCGAACAATAATAAAAGAATTGCTATGAGCATGTCGAGATAGCCAAGCGCACTGGTGAGGGGATAGGTCAACTTTTGATGCGCGGCGTTTAACCACTTTAAGTTCCAAAAAACTAAACTGTCCGGTTTCACTACAAAGTAAGACATCGGGAACACCTGGGGTCGCCCACGACTCAAGCCTTGTCGTTTCTATTTTTCTTTTTGTTTTTCTTAGGCCGTCGCTCAATAACTTCCAAAGCCCCGCTTCCCGATTCAGAACGGCCCTTGGCATCTTGTTCTTCGACTTCGACGGCTTCGATTGTGATAGTCGGTTCATAAGATTGTCGAATTCGCTCAAGTTCTTTCTCCACGTCATCGCGGCTCATTTGATCTATACTGCCATGCCTTATTTCGGACTTATTTACATAAATGTCACCTTGCGCCTGTCCCCGCCTGTATTCGGCTTGAACCGCCGCACTGTAAGCACCTTCTTCTAACGCCTTATCACGGATTATCTGAAGATCTCTTATGTGGCGTTTATAATCGACACCATACTTCTCGTCTAATTCGGCCCTATAGCGTTTAATAGCGGACACTACATGGGGGCAGTGATTTTCGTTCGTCATTTCATAAGCGCGAGTATGTGCGCTGGCCGCTGGGTATCCTGCACGGATAGCCGCTTCTCTCATTGTTATAAGGCCGTCGTTAGAAACTAGTTCTTTTACAAACTTCTCCTGACGCCGTGTAAGGTTCCTATTTTTCTGTCCCACCACTTGATTTGCCATAACACAAAAAAACCCCTCAAAAAGCCATTTTACCCTTTAGTTTCAACGCTGTCCCGCCTCTGTCCCACCGATTCGCTCTAAAAGTTAACAAAAAAAACAGCGATTCAGTTAACAATAGTGAACAGAAGCGATATTATACGTTTTTTACACTGAAACTAACTGTTTTTTGTCCCATGAGCAATATATTGTGCATCGGTTGGCGGGACACCAAAACACCCTCTAAAGCATTACTATATATAGCACTTCTTACACTGTCCCACCTGTCCCACCAATCCCGCCTTTTGAATCGAGAAAAATATTTTTTTAAATTTATAAAATTGACACTATAGTGGGACACGCGGGACACTTCTTTGAAACCCTTTGAGCGAACCCGTGACCATGTTAATTACGCCGCTATTTCGGAAGCTCCTTTGTAGTGTTCTTTTCCAAACTCTACCATTCTTTGAAGCCTGTCTAATATCTCCTCGTAACAGTAACAACCGTGACAATCCGATAACTCATGCTTCATCTCTTCTGCAAGGTTTTCTAAATCGTCGCTCATTTGCACCCACCAGACCCAT
>VTLG01006959.1_pt1 | contig 60111 bp, 25 predicted proteins | sample 4694571 | NCBI WGS metagenome assembly VTLG01 (sample SAMN12604809, study PRJNA352737) | marine metagenome | biome: ENVO:00000447; feature: ENVO:00000209|ENVO:00000569|ENVO:01000036; material: ENVO:00002151; isolation source: viral sequences binned using virsorter ...
TATTCTTCTACTAGATTCTGCTGTAGGAACTGTTCGTTCCTAGTGCCATGTGTAAAGTAAGTGGTTCTTGCCATTAGCCGATCATGTCAAGTGGAGGTGTCTCATACTGAGTAAGCATTTCTTCCTCAAGTTTATTGACAGCATCTTTACCTTCGTTGTATATAAACTCTCCGTTCATTGTAATTCCACCTGGCAACTGTGCTCCTTGGAATTTAATTAAATTAGCACCCCACTGTCTTTTAATTAGTGCGGTTACATATCTCTTTAACCAAAGATCATTGTATACATCAGATGTGGTGCTAGGATTTATTGCACGGTATACTTCAAGAATTAAAAAATCATTCTCTCTAACATCAGTTTTAAAGTCCAAATCTAGATATAATCTATCTCCTCTCATCTGAAATCTAGTTTGTTTCTGCCCTTCTAACAAGTAGTAAATATCTTCTAGCCTTCTATTGACCATCTCATAGGTTAAGATTTCTGTATTGGTTAGATCCCAAAGATCATTCAATCTCCACTGATACCTAACATCAAATAGGTTTGTGACATTCTTAGATACAAAATCAAATACTTTTATAACACTAGTGACATGCTCAGGAACTTTAAGATAATTATTCTGTTCTTTCCAATCAACTGATAGTGCTGATGATGTAGCACCTGTTACTGTAGTAGTAGAGTCAGTTGTCATAGCATCAATCATAGCTTGAGTAAACTGAACTTTTAGATGAGTTCTAATGTAACCATCCATATGTCTCTCATTATAAAACTGGATAGCATCATCCACTAGATCACTTATCTGATCATCCTCTATGTTTATTTCTAGGACTGGTGCACCGTTTTGACGTAGTGCATAATCTATGAGTCCCTGTCTGCTTGATGGAGTTGCCATTTTAGATAGGATTAACGTTGAATCTAATTCTTACATAATATGTAGTGTTTGCACTCAAAGTAACGTTAACAGGTAACGTATATGATGTTAAGTTACTTGGGTTACCAAGTGACTGATGAACGGGAGGTGAGAAAGCTGTTGTTTCAGCAAACTGCCAATCACTAGAAGTATGTGAAAAACCAGACTTGACTGCAATTGCATCAACATTTATTGTTGGGTTAAATGCAGGTACAATAGTTTGTATCTCTGGTTGATCTACAAATGGTGTTGTAAAGTTTACTGCTGATGTATACGCACTCTCTAAACCATTCTGGTCTCTAAATTTTACCTGTACTTGATAAGTAGTATCAAAATCTAGAACAGCAGGTGGTACAGTAAATGTAGTTAAGTTTCCAGTATCACCATTAACATATGTTGCTATGGTATCATAGACGGTAACGTTATCACTAACTCTTCTAATTCTCCAGAATGTAGAAGTGTGAGTTGATCCTGCATATTCTTGAACAAAGGCAGAGGTAGTAATGACAGGTCTTCTTGATAATGTTTTTGTAGTATCTGGATCAATAAATGGTGTAACTGTAGCAGGTCCTGACACAAACTCAGATTCATTAACAGTAACAGTTGCAGCCGTAGATGTTACAGTTGTTGCTTCAGCATTTGATAAAACACAACGGAATTGTTCGGATGGCGTTGTAGGAAATACAGTAGCGGGTGTAGTATAAGAAGATGCATTTGCACCATTAACATTAGTCCAGCTGTTACCATTGTCTATAGACTTCTGCCATTGGTAAACTATAACGTCACTAGTGATAGAAGCGGTAATACTTAAAGTTGCAGTCTGTCCTTCAATAACACCTGTGTCAACTGGTTGTTGACTTATAGAAATAACTCTTAGAACAGTTAACAATCCGTGGTCTGAAATCAAAGGAGTGGTTCCATATACATCTGAGATAGATCCTGCAAGAGATACCACACAACGATAACGATCTTCATCATCATTTGCATGCACTAGCGTTGGTGTTGTATATGATGAATTTGTTGCTCCAACTACTGTTGTGTAGTTAGAACCATTATCATCAGATCTTTCCCATTGATATGTTGGAGTTCCACTACTAGAAGTTGTACTAATAGAGAATGATGCAGTATCACCTTCGTTAGCAGTTGGGTTAGATGGTTGTGCAGTAATTGAATATGTTCTAAAGACTATTAAAACTCCTGAACTTGTAGTTACATCAATAGCTCCAACAGCGGAGAGGACACAACGATACAAGTCTAGATGATCGTCTGCATAAGTGCATGCACCTGTTGTATATGAATTGGAAGTTGCTCCACCAATTGTAGTCCAATTTTGATCTGTAAGAGCTAAACTATTACCCTGACCTGTATGATAATGACACCAGTAATATAAAGTACTCGCTGCGTTTGAAGGTACTGTCCATGTTACTGTTCTAGAAGTAGCAGCACCAAATCCACTAACATATCCAGCCATGGTAGTAGCAACGCCATCTAACCTATAGGTAACACCCATCATGTAGTGTCCGTTACCATTGTGATCTCCATCAGGACCTGTACTGAACATCAATGGATGCTCTTGGGAATTGTAGTTAGCATTAGATGAAGCACTTTGATCAAAGGTATATGTTGCTCCTCTTTTAATAGGGAAGGATGCAGGTTTTTCTACACCATCGAAATAAAATACACCCGTTGCTTGACCACCAACAGTATCTGCTCCTACTGTCACAACAACAGATTTATTACCATCATCAGTTTTCTCCCACTGGTATGTAACAGTGGGTGAATGATCTGAAAATCCTTCAAATCCTCCACCACCACCGCCAGCTGGTGTATCAAATTGTTCTGTATCAAATGATGATGAAGCAGCGTTACCGCCCACGGGTTGCATTGAAGTGTCACCTAAAACAGTAAATGTTGCTTGTTCTCCTTCATTAACTGCATCAGCGTTTGTATCGTTTGTAATAACAATAGTTACAGTTTCTACTTGTAATGTAGCAGCGTTAGATGGTATAGTTGTTGCACCAGTAGCTGAAAGTAGACAACGATATTGATACTCATCTTGAGTTGTAGTTAGTGTTTCAGTTGTATATGTTGAAGTAGTGCCACCAGTACCTGTAGAAACATTAGACCATGATGCTCCATTAGTGATAGATACTTGCCATTGGAATGTAATAGCACTAGGATCAGCATCTGATGTAGTAGCAGCAACACCAAATGATCTTGTACCGCCAACTGCACCAGTTGTATTAGTTGGTTGTGATGTAATATTAATACTTCTTTGAACTAAATTTTGAGCAGCGTTAGAAGTTACATTTGATGCACCAGTAGCTGATAATACGCATCTGTAGTAATCTCCGTAATCATCATCATACGTTGTTGCACCTGTAGTATAAGTTGCAGAATTTGCACCACCTATAGACGAGTAATTTACGCCATCACCACTCTCTGATTTTTCCCATTGATATGCAATAGCAGCACTATCTAAAGTAGAACCAGCAACGGTAAATGAGCCAGATGCAGGTGCCATTGGGTTTGAATTGACTGGTTGATTGCTTATTGTAATTACACGATTGACTGTCAGCGTAACTGCATTTGTATAAGATGGTGCTACAGCAGTAGATGTATCTAACTTACAACGGAACTGATAAGTATTCTTTGCAAAATCATCATCTACAGTTAATGTGCTAGTGCTTGTTCCACTATATCCACCACCATCAGTAAGAGGTGACCAACCTACTCCACCATTACTTGAAAATTCCCATCTGTACGTAATTGTAGATCCGTCAGAACTAATACCCGAAACAGGACCAAACGAAGCAGTATTACCAGAACCTGCTTCTACACTAGCGTTTGATGGTTGCTGTGTGATGGTAACTATAACACCAGTTCCAGTGGTGGTAAAAGTATATGCTTGTGCGTTTTCAGTTATTTGTTCAGTAACTGTAAAGTTAAAAGTGGTGTCAATGTAATCTGATGTTACAGTTCCACTCAATATACCTGTTGATGTATCTAATGATAAGCCTGAAGAACCTATGGCATCTCCACTAAGAGCATATACTTCTAGGGTTGGTTCGTTTGCAAATGTAGTTCCAGATAAACCTAGATCAATATTAACGCTATCTCCATTATTATATGTTGCTATGGTTCCTGCAGATCTTGCCCAAGACACATTAGTGTCTATGAATGGATAGAAAGCACCACGTTTAGTAGTGAGTGTAGAACCAGTTCCTGCGTAATTAAAGTCAACACCACTGTCTACTGGATAGTAAACTATGTTATCAAAACTACTAGAACCTGCAGATTCTTGTGCATCAGTTTGAGATCTCAAAGTTGTTGATGTGGATACAACACCATCATAACTTTCATGCATCAAATCTTCTGATTTGACAAGTGCGAGATAGTTATTAGATCCACCACCAGTGGTACCTGCAGTAGCATTATTAGGAGCATATAAAGTAATAGTATTATTAACAGCATTTTCTGCTTGGATTGTTTGCCATCCAGATTGTGATAATGTAGATACGTTAATACCACCAACTATAACAGCACCACTACCGCCAGGTGCATTCGACACTGTGATGGTTCCTATCATGCCAGGATGGATACTACACTGATAATAAAAAGTTCCAGCTGTGTTTGGTGTCCAAGACACTGTTGCATTACCTGTAGAACCTTGACCACTAGCAGTTGGTGTAGTTACGTTACCACCTTGACTTGCTACTCTGATAAAAAATGGGTGAATACTTGATACGTTACTTAGATTAAAATTAATTGTATCTCCAACATACACACCTACTCCTGCATTGTTACCACTGACAGAACCATTTCTATCAGTTCCACTAAGTGTATAGAAACTGGATGATGGTGCAGTTGTTGTTATATTGTAAGTTGTTGGTGTAGAAGAACCTGCTCCAGCTGTAGATCCTGTTGCTCGCAACTGAACTTTCCTACCTACGTTACCAATAAAATGAGAAGAGTCAGATGGGTTGAATTTAATAATTAGTTGGTTTGATCCGCTAAGAGTTTCATATGGATTGTCTACAAGTTTTTTATCTTCTATGCTATTAGTTGGATAATTACTGTGAGCCATCACAGATATATTTCCAGTAGCACCAAAAATTCTCGCAAAAGTTTTTGCATTACCTGCTAGATTATTTGTGTTACTAGTAAATCCATTTTTACTACAATAGGCTGCAATAATACCAGTAACTAATGGACAAGAAAATGAAGTACCACTTATCGTAGTATAATTAAACGTGCTTGTATATGGTGTATTGGCAGTCCAGTCATATGATGGAGATAAAATTCTTGCACCTGGTGCAACAGTTGTCACACCCGCACCATAGTTTGAAAAATCTGCCCACCTATCATTATATTCTGATGCACCAACACAGATTTTTTTCTGATCTGTATCTACATTGTTTACACCACCATTTGTATTATCTGCATATCCTGCTGTTCTAGAACCAGAAATCATTTTTGTTTGGATAGGTCCTACAAACTGATCACTACTATTTTTAAATCCATTACCTGCAGCTCTAACTACAATAATATTATGACTTGATGAAATTGTTCCTTCTATATCATCTAGCATTTCCTCATCAATATTATTGTCAGAACCTACATCATTGAGTTCTACATATGGATAACTTTGAGAGGGTATTGTAGGACCGAAAGAAGCATTGATAATTGCAGGTCTAGTATTGCCTTTGTAATTACCATTACCACTATCATTGTGATCTATAACTGCTTGATATGCACTAAGTATTGCTGAATATGATCCTGAGTTTGATGAATCAAAAGCTTTAAGTGCATATATCTTTGCCTTCCTACTTACTCCAGCTGTTCTACCAGATGCAAGAATAGCACAAAATGTACCGTGACCGTTATCATCCTCGTTATTACTTCCATAAGCACCAGCATAATGACCAAGTTGGAATACCCTATAGTTCTGTTGTTCTGCAGTTCCGTTCAGGTCACTGACATAATCTGGATCATACAATTCAGGATGTAACGCTGCGTTGTTACCTGTAGGTCTACTTGCACCACGAACACCTGTATCAATTACGTAAATGTCTACTCCATCTCCTGATTGAGTGTAACTGAATGTTCTGTTTAAATATTGTCTGTCTTGCTTGGTAATTCTATCTAAATGCCAATAGTCATGTACATTAACTGTTCCATATCTACTGATTGGAGATGACTGATACCGACCCATACCAGAATGAGTAGGGCAATAGTAGAATAAAATGGATGATGTACTTTGACCAACGCTCCATACTGTTTGACCATTTGTACCAGGCGTACCACTTATTGTTACTCCTGTAGTATATTCTGTTCCACCTGTTAGATGTGTTCCATCTGGTGTTTCTGAAAACTTGAATGGGTGACTAGCATTTGACGCATCTGATTGATCAAATGTATATGTACCACCCTGAGCAAATCCAACTTGGTTTGGAATAACAGAATATGTTCCGCCAGGACTACTGGCAAAAACAAATAAGTCTTGTCCATTTATGCTTTGGACTTTTACGTATATCGTACCAGAACCACTAGTGGTTAAATTTCTAGTATTAGCAGTGGCACTAGTTTCTCCAGTGGTATTAACATTAAATGTTCCAGAAGTCTCTACAGTTAAAGTTGCACTGTCATCTGGTGCAGTACTAAACTTATCGTCAGCATCCCACGTACACTTTTTGACAGGTCCTAAAGCATTTAACTTGTCAAGCAATCCGCTTGAATACTTTTCTGGACAATCAAATGTGATTATGGAAAAACTTCTAAATGATTCTACAAAGGTCAGATAACCATATAATCTTAAAATAGCAGCAGCTGCTGAATCTAAACTATAATTATCAGATACCCTTATGACTACCCTCTTCATTAGGTTGGCACAATTATCCTTCAGTTGTATTTATACTAAAGAAATTGAATAGTCTTTTTTGCATTTCATCAAAGAACTCTTGATCAGCTAAGAAGTTGGCAACTATTCTAACAGATTTATCCCTAGTTTTACTTAATGCTAGTCCAGATTTAATTAGTGCTTCTGGATCTAACTCTTCTTTTACATCAAGAGATAGGAATAAATCACTAACTCTATATCCAGTTATATACTTTCTATCAAGACAATCCTCAGCAAAAAACCTAAGACTGTCTTCTATTGGTTTACATAGTTCAAATAATTTTTCTCTAACTATAATATTATTAACAGCATTCATAGCAGATATACCTGTCATGGTAGGTTGCCATGTATGACCAAACTCCCAATCTTGTTTCTTGAGAACATCACCAACCTTTTTGTTGGCAACAGAACATCCTAGTGGTGTATAACCTGCAGTCAATGATTTACCTAGTGCAGATATATCTGGTTGTACTGCATACTTTTTCCACCCATGATAATCTCCCCCTTTACCCCAACAAGTACATACATCATCAGTTATCATCAAGATGTCATGCTTATTACAGATGTCTCGTATTGTTCTCCACCAGTATGGTGACCATGGAATACCACCTTTTAACCAAGGTAATGTTTCCATAACAATACATCCTATCTTTCTACCACAGCAGTTGTATGACTTAATAAGAAGTCTTAGATACTTAAGTGCTTTTTCTTCAGCTGCTTCCTGATCTTTTTTATTCCTCCATAAGGGAGTTGGCACCTTCTTAATCCTTTTTATTCCATCAGAGGTGTCACCCATATTCCTTGTCAGATATGTAGTGCCATGAAAACCAGGTGTAAATGTAACTATAAAGTTTTCTTGATTACCCCAGTATTGATCATTCATCTTGATAGCAGATTCAACTGCTGATGATCCAGATATTGCCCACGACAAAACATCCCAGTTGCCAGTAGAGCAAACTAGGTTGACCATTTTCTTAGAGAGTTCACATGTCTCTCCTTTATTTCCTCTTATAAAATTAACCTCAGATGCCAACGCATCCATAACTTCTTTATTACCATACCCTAAAGTATAGGCAGAGTTGCCAGATTGGAGATCTAATAAACGATTGCCATCAGAATATTCTATCCAATACTTATCTGTCTTAGTTACAATTTTGTCAAGTTCACCTGATGTCCATGCTCTTAGTTCGGATTTTGTACTAATACATGTTAACTCAGTTGGTTCATTCATTTAAGTTCCGTCGCCAGCTTTTGCTAGTAGTTTCTGAACCTCACCTTCTGATATCTGTTTACCCATTCTTTCTACAGGTTTGCAGAACTTTATGTCATGTTTCTCATCGAATACAAACTTAGTTCTTAGGTGTGTTCTATCTCTTTCTACTATTAAATGATAGGTGTGTCCATACAAAGTCGAGTTGAAACCTAGTGATACAATGGGTCTACCCTCATATAGATCCCCCACTTTATATGGGCAAGTCTCTGCAGTTCCATCAAATTTAATGTGAAACTGCCTAGAGTTTACGTGTTCTTGCTGTCTTAGTTCACTTGACTTCTTCAGTGGCATCTTCTTCTGGTTTCTTAAGTGTCATGTTAAGTGCTTCGATTGCACCTTCTAACCTTAACACTTGTTCTTTACGAGTGCCAAGTTGTTTTTCCAGTTCAACGATTGTTGCTTTTTGTTCTTTCAGTTGGTCAGTAAATTCTTTGACCATTACTTCAGCGTCCATAGTTAAAAATGATTAAGTGTTTTATTTATCCGAATTGTATACCACCAGGTATTTGAGTAGGGGAAGGAGGTTCTTTCCCTATAATCTCTGAGTAGACATACCATCCTGTTATTATATATTTGGTTTCTTTAGGTGCAATTTCTGATTTATGAAAATGTGTCCAACCTGCTGGCCAGATAAGCATTTTACCTGCTTCTGGTGCAATTCTTAAATTCTGATATTTAAAAAGAGTACCTCCCTTCTCTTTGATATCATTAAGATATATCATCCAAACAATCTGACGATATGAATTATGGTCTGCTCCAGTTTCACAATGCCATGTAAAAAATCCTTTGCCAGGATCAAACCTTTGCATATTAAATCCATCTTCTAACGAAATATCAGATATACCATAAAGACCACAAGGTAGTTGAGAAGCATCATCTGTAAAACTATATTTCTCTACGTACTTTTTCATATTAACAGCAACTTGTTTAGTGATGATGGTAAGATCATCTTTCCAATCACTCATCAAATATGATGGATCAAATTGTATTTCTGTATCGTCTTTTACTTTGGGTGCAACAACTTTCTGACCATTTTCTTTTGCGTTACCTATTACACCTTTACTGTGCTGTGCAGGATTATCTTCAAATTTTTTTATAAGTCTCTTACAAAAACCTTTTTTAAAGGCTTTTGGGATCTCCATAATAAAGTCTTCATTCATTTAGTTAGGAAATAGTTCCTACTATTATACCTGTTATTGAAGCCCCCGTCAACATGGTACGCTGTTCCAAACGCAGATCCACCACCAGTCGTTCCACTAAACTTAATATCTTTTGGAAATATGAATGATACGTCTAAACCATTATTAATGTTTGGACTGCTACCACCACCAGGCGAGTAGTCAAACGATCCTCCTCCAAACAACTCTGCCTGATAGAAACCAGGTCTCCAGAACCAACAAGCACCACGTTCATCTGATGCGTTTTCTGATGGTGTTGATCTAATTACATTATTGTTATAATCTCTTATCCAGTTGGCATGACCACCAATGTTACCAGTGTAGTCTGATCTCCAGTTTGTTTGAACACCAGAACTTTGAGCGTCAACTTCCATAGCAGTATGTGGAGTCTGCGGTGCCATTTGTGTGCATATGTTTCTTAGAGCAGTTAATTGTGCTTGAGTGTATGCTTGTTCTTCACCATGATTATAATATGAAATGTTGTTCCAACCATTATTATATCCTGCACCACCAAGATACCAACCTCTAGCGTCAGCATTACTTACGTTATTAATGTAGTCTGGAGTATATACTTCACCAATTCTTACAGAAGAACCTCTGTAAGGCATAACACCTGTTCTTGCTGGCCTAGTTGTAGAACTTATAGTATTATTATTATTGTTATAAACACCTTTTGCAACTGTAGCATTTACATCATCAGTAATCCAAGCAGAATTATCTGGCATAATAAAACTTGTCATATACCAAGGACCACCAGATACATCAAAATTAACTGCTACCCTGAACGGACCTACAGCACCACCAAGTGTTGTATATAATTTTTTAATACCACTTTGACCACCAGGAAGATCACTAAGATTAGCAAACGCTGATTCTGCAGTATTACCATCTGCCAAACCACCACCAACAGTTACCCAACTACTTCCATTCCAAACTTGAACTTTTCCATTGTCAGAGTTTAATATTAAAGTTCCAGTCTCTACGCCACTAGGTCTTGATGCTTCCGAGAAAGAAGGAAGTTTCATTCCAGTTGAGGTTAATTTCGCATTACCCGCTGCAAATGTAGATGCATTTATTGTTGACATGCCTAATTCTTACTATCCACATTCTTATTTAGACGAAAAACCTTATAGGAAAAAAATACCCAAAAAATTTTTTCTAGATATTTGTAATCATAAACTTGATTTTGAAAGTACAACCACGTATAAACCATTCCACCACATCTCTGGATCTTCTTGATCATTCAATAGTTCTCTCTCATATAGTATTTTTAATCCTACAGCATCTATAAACCTTTTAGTTATAGCAACGTTTTCTTCTATGTTTGCATCGTCAACAACTAGAGTAAATACATCTTCTGTAAAGTCAAGCATGTTAAGGAAGAACTCTCTCATCTTTTGTTCTGAGTTATCACCATCATAGAATATGATATTTACGTCATGTTTAAAATCTTTTTTACCAAGACCCGAACTATCACCTTTCAATACTTGTATGTCAAAGTCTAGTGAATCAGTGGTTATATTTTCTTGTAAATTTTGAACAAAGGTATCTACAGTTACATCTGTTAGTGCTAAGTTTATATCTTCTCTAGCTGGCTGTAGGTTAGGTTGTGACCAGTCATCATTTGCATATGCAGCAACCATATCATTGTTTTGTACTGCAGCACAGAAAGTTGAGCCTGCATAAACACCTACCTCAAGATATACTGCACCCTCTTGAGAACAAAGATTGTTAAGGAAATGTCTAACTCTAGCAGATGTTAGTCCTTGTACATTATAGTATGCACTAGGATCATTAGGATCATATGTTCTGTGGTTAGAAAGATACTTACCAGAGTTTGTAAATGCTTCTATACATGTTTCTACCTGTGGATGTACAATCAGATCTTGTTTTTTCATATGTGATTGCACAACTGCTTCACAGTAGTTACAGTCCCAACAGTCAAACTTACATGTCTTTATTTTCTCTCTCCATTTATTAATAGGAGAATCTTTTATCTTTAGTGCTTCAGTATATTTCTTATACTCAGGAAACATATACTCTTCTTTATCTGCCCACCTCTTAATGAGATCCATGCTTTCTTGCAATCTCATCATACTTTCTCTGCCATGTAGTTTGAATGTATCAATACCAAGTTCTTGCATTTCTACCCAATCATCCCTCCATGGAGGTAGGTTTGCTTGCTTGAGATCAAACTCAGGATGCTCTACATCCCATGTAGAACAAGATACTCTACTGATAGGACTAGCAAAAAATATAGGATCTTCTTGTGTTCTAGTGCTGTTATATTGATAATGCTCTGGCATGATAGGGCAACCACCCCAACATGTTTCATTGACAAGCATTGAGAGCATAACAGGTTTTCCTAGATATGCACAATAGTCTTTTGCTTTTCTGATACGTAACAACTGATCACGATCTCTCATGAGATCACGGTCTAAATTTATATAATTAAATCCTGCTTCAGCTAGTGATACTATTTCATTTGGTCTTGTCACCTCTCTAAGAATAGTATTTTTAATAAACAACTCTGGGAATACTGATCTTATTTGTCCTGTAGACACCCATGATGTATGTGGTAGAGTAACTACTCTAACTCCTGCATTGTAGATAGGAGCAAACTCTTTGATCCACAAATCCAAATTTTTCTGATCAGGTCTTACCCATATATTGTTAAAGGTTGCTGATAGTGGTATATCAGATTGTTGTGAGATATAAATTGCTGATTCTGTTAATGCTTCTGGAGACATAAAAGTATCCCCCATAGCGTCTTGATCAAACGGAGGGATACGACATGTAAAATATAGATCTAGTATATATTCTCGATACTCTTTAAGAAATGGAAGGAATGTATTAGTTACAAACTCTTCACTCAGTTTCGGATTTATCGGCAGACTGAATACTCTTTTGTTCATTACCAGCTAGTTGATCATATAGTTTGAGGTTGAGACTATCTTCAATCCCTTCCATAGTAGGGACACGAGTAGAAGTTCCATCTATCATTAGTTTATCTAGATGAGGTTTTAGTTCGTTTTGTATTTTAGCAATACTCACATTCAATAAACCCGCATACTGCATTGTAACATTGAGAGTAGCAAACTGATCGTCCTCTCTCATCATAGCAATAGAATCTAAATTACCAGTTCCAATCTTACCAGTTGTGTAAACATCTATTGCTGCTTGCTTACCCATTCTAGCAATCCAGTATTTTCTTTCATCTTCTTCAGTATATTCTGCTGCTTTCTCAACCTCTTCAATACTGTCCCAGTGTTTATTAATCCAATCCATAAACGCTGCTAACTCATTATCATACTGATGAAGAGTTACATTGTACTTATTTCTATCTAATTCAAACTCCTCAATATCCAACTCCATGAGTCTACGCTCATAAGGATCTTCAACTGTCTCTAATCTAGCTTGAAGTCTTTCTATTTCTGTCTCTTTTCTTTTACGATCTAAGACGCATTTTTTCCTATCGTGATTTCTTCTTTCTACTTCTACTAATACTTGACGTAGTTTTCTTTTATCAGTTACGTGGGAATTGACAACAAAATTCTTTATTTGTTCATGTGTCATTCCGTAGTCCATGTTGCTTTCTACGAAAGCTTCAATCGCATCGGATGATATATTGTACATTATTTAAAATAATTAAAATTGCAAACCAGGTTTTACGTATTGTGGAGATCCATCTTCATTGACGAGACCTTCTTCCACCATTTGAGTATAAGGCATAGGAACACCCATATACTTTTGCCATAAAACATTTAACTCTCTTATTGTAGCACAACTTTTAAATTCTTGCTTAAGTGCTAACATTGCATCATATAATGCTTGCACCTTCTCATTAAAAGTTTTATTTCCTGCTAAAACAGAAGTCGCTACTTCAGATACTGTAATACCTTTGGCAGTGGCAATACTATTTAGTAGGGGTGTTTCACCTTCTAAATTATTAGCTTCGGTTATCTGGGTACTCCAAAGATACTGTTCTAGTTTAGACTCTTCTGCCTTCAATGTCAAGAACTTTCTATCATACTCATCTTCAATGATTAGTTTTGCTGCAGTTTTCATAAAACTTATAGCAGCATCATATCTTTCTTGGGGCAGTTCAACCTTTGTTCTACCATCTGGTAGTTGTTCTAATGCGTATTCTTCATCTTCTGATAACGGGTCGTCATTAGTAACTTTAACTATCGCACGAACTTCACCAAAATGTTTGACACCCCATTTACCCACATCTTCTGATACTTCTTCATATGAACCAGATAACTTATTAAGATCTCTTATCCATTCATTTTCAATAGAAAATACAGTAACACCGTACTGATTAAAAGTTAAATTTGCAGTAGGTAACTCTGTGATACGAGGGCAATGTCTTGCTATGTAATACTTAGTTGTCATAATTAAAATCCTGTGTATCCATACATTAGAGTTCCGAACTCTATACCCGCAGCAGACGCTGTGCCAGGAGGTCCTGATCTATCCATTCTACTATCTCTTGTGAAACTATGACTTGCGTATGTAAAGAGATAACCATTGTTGTTCTGGGAACCATCATACTGACCACAAATAAATCCATAGTCATTACCTGTGTGCATACTTTCCTCACCAGTAGTTAGACCGTTTTTACTTACACTTGCCAAACGACCTCCATTATATGAGTTTCTTAGATGCCAGTCACTAGATGTTCTATATCCACCCGCTGTATTCCAATATGAAAAACCATCTCTACTTGATAGAGTTTTGTTGGTTCCGTCTGTGCCAGGTCCGTCTGTCCATGATGTAAATGACTCAGTTGCAAAATCAAATACTCTTTTACTACCAGTTGCTATCAAACCATTTGTAGCAGATTGACTAGATGCAGGGTTGTTCTGTGTGCCATCAGGGTGAGTTGTACTGAAAGCATTTGCTTCTGTATTAAGATTATACTTCACCATCTGACTAGAGTTACCACCACCGTGAACATAAGCAAAGTTAAAATCTTTTGCCATTGCAGTAGCTCTGTGTTTAGTTCCTGCCATTGATGTAGCAGCACCCGCATTACTGCTAGTGTTCATATTAATTTTAGATACCTGACTGGTAGTTACGTTCCAACCATCACCAGTTGCAAATATAAATCCAGTAAAAGTTAAGCCAGGTTTTCCATCAATATATGCACCAGACCAGTTAGTTAAATCTCCTAAGTTTGATTGTGAGAATGTAGCATGAGTTAAAACATTAACGTTTTTGTAAGATGTTCCTCCTCTATATCCACAACAACTAAAACCTTTTGTTATATTAAATCCTGCTTTATATCTTGCTTGGTCAGCACCAGCCATGGTACCTGTTCCACCTTCAGTATCCCAATATGCTGTTCCAGTGTTACCACCAGATCTAAGAACAGAACCTAAGTTACTTGCGTCTTGCGTAGGTAACGTTACGAATGGAGATCCATTTTGTAAAAGATCACCAGTAAAATCAATATTACCTGTTACATTAACATTACCACTAAAAGCTGCTCCACCAGTCGGAAACGATACTGCTCCCGACTGAGCTAAATTAGTTACTTCATCAACTTTTATTCTAGATGCCATAGTCTATACAATACTCCATGATCCACCGTTACTTACAGTGATAGTATTTCCATTATTTATAGTGATAGGACCAGCAGACATACAGTTATCTCCATTATTAACGGTGATGTTTTCCGCAACAGTATTCCTATTCCTCTTCAATACTCCGTAAGTATCAATCCACTGTTTGTCTCCTTCTGCACGAAGAACAACTGATCTTTGACCACCTGATAGTCCAGTTGAGGATGTATTAATATTAAGACCGTTAGATCCTCTAACCTCTAATCTATATGTTGATTGTGTTTGATCACTACCAGAATACAATGTCCAATAACCACCGTTACCATCAATAGAACCTTGTCCAGTATCATTGTTAGAACGGAAGTAGAAGTTATCTCCAGTTCTGAAGTAAGTATGGGAGTTGTTAGCAAAGTAGAATCTTTCTTGACCACCTGCATCCAATATCCAAGTGTTAACAGTACCTTGTAAGTATGGAAGATTTAATGCACTGTAACCATCAAGTAAATCTGCGTTAAGGTTAGGACATACAGTTGTAGAACTAACAGAGATTGGTGCAGTACCAGTTGCGATACTAGATGAAATTTGTCCAGTAGTTCTAACTGTCTTCTGGAATTGTGTTCCACCATCACCTCTAATATAGAATGCTTCTTTAGGAGTTCCGTTTGTCTCAACTCTGAAACGCATAGTTGGACTTGAATCGGCAAGGCCAGTGTAGACTTGATCAAAATAAACATCTCCAACACTGTTATCATAACGTAGGACGAAACCTTCACTAGTGCCATTGTTTTCGCCAGTCATTCTGATTAATGGATCACCACTTTGATTAACTCCAGTAGTTCCTGAAGAAAGTCTAAGTTCAGCATTACCCGCATTTGTATAAAGGTGAAGTAGTGTGGATGGATTAGTTGCTTGGTTACCAATACCTACATTTGCACCTCTCCATACCATTGTGGTATTGCTAGAACTAGTTCCATAGTATAAGTAAGTTCCAGTGTATCCAAAATATTTGCTATCATTACCAAATCGTACGTAACCTTGACTTGAACTATTTTTACTCTTAACTGCCAATGTATGTGTAGCAGATTTACCAAGAGTAATACCGTTACCATCTGCAAGACTTAATGTTCCTGTTCCGTTGTTAGTAAAGATACCTTGGTCACCTGTTAAGTCATTTACTGTTAAATGTCCTGATGCATCTCTACGTGCAATTGTATTACCTGTAGCAGCAGTTGACTGTGTATAACCATCTAAGTAATGAGCGTCTAGCTGAGATGTTATACCATCGTTACCACTATGCCATACTGTGTTACCATTAAAGGTAAAGTCTGCAGCGTTAAATCTGATTGTTCCATTTCCATCTGTGCCATTACCACCAGAGACGAGCATTTGAACGTCGTAGTTTGGTGCTTGACCAGATGATCTAAAGTCTATTGTTGGTGTAGTAGATACTGCTGCCTTACCAATTTGCAACTTAGCACCATTTGCATTATCACGTAATCCAAAGATACTTACAGATCCACCAGAAACTTTGTTGGAAGATGATACTGTCCATTTTGTGCCAGGATTAGGACCGAAGACATATACATTTGCGTTAGTATTGTTACCAACAAATGCTATCGTTCCAGTAACAAGTGAATATATCTCACCAGTTGTGTGTGTCTTTTCTTGAACACCACCAGAACTATCAACAACAATAGAACCAATGTTATTTGTTGCACCAATGTCTGAGTAGATAGTGTAGGTTCCACCATTATTGATGTTACCACCAACACCACTATTACAGTGGAAGTCTGGAATGTATAATGTAAATTTGTTACCTGTGTCATTAACATAGAAGTTCTCAAAGACTATCTTGTCTTTACCAAGAACTTCTGGTAAGAACATATCACCGATAGGTGCATTGATTCCACCACGTGTATCACCTATGTTATAACCTGTCTGATACCATAGACCTTGCTTGCCATCCATCTTATCAGAATCCATACCACTGGATGCACCCTGATTATTTTCTGACCAAATCTCATACCAGTTAGAGTATACTGCAAGACCACCACTGTTACCTCTAATGAATAGATTGTTATTATCTGTAAATCCTAATTGAGTTGATGCAGTTCCTGTTGCTTCTCTTCTGTAGGTCATCACACCGTGTGTGGTTCCACCATTAGATAGACCGTCAGCGTTGTTGTTTCTAAGTGCAGCACCAATACCATTTGCTGCCTGTGCAGGAGATGGGTTTGATGTAAGTGATGCAGTTTCGTTAAATACTACGTTTGCTTTGTCGGCAGTACCAGATATGGATATTGAGTATACTACGTTTGCAAGTCTTGCAGGATCTAAAGTTCCTTGAGTTAGGTTACCCGCATCTTGATAGAAACCACCGTCGTTACCATCTAGTTTGTCAGCGTTAAGTTCTGAGCCAGGACCTTGATCAATAGCAACACTACCTGTGTTGTCAATAATAAATCCACCTTGATCTTGGTTACCAACAGCTTGGTTTGTTACATCCTTTCTAAATCTGAATACACCATAGTTACCATAGACTATTGCACTTGATGTTAAAGCATTACCCTTTCTAATATCAATTTCAATGTTACCAAATGAACGGTTAATTGTTCCTTTGACAGCACCAAGTATAGCACCAACACCACCACCAAGTTCACTAGGTATGGTTACAGAGAAATCACCAGTATATCCTGTACCTGCATCAGTTACGGTAGCAGATGAGATAGTTCCACCAGAAACAATGTATGTTGCACGAGCAACGTTGTCACTACTAATAGAAACATTACCACCGTCCATTGGGATGTTCTGGTAAGTTCCATTTGTATATCCTGTTCCACCATTTGTGATGTTGATAGATTGAATATAACTACTGTCTGATAAAGAACCACCAACAACAAGAGCATCTTGTGTAGTAGGTCTAATTGATTGTAGTGCATACTCCCATGATGAATCACCACGTAAGAATGTGAAGGAGTTAGCAGTTCCTTTACCAGCTAATCTTTCTGGGTCAATTGTACCTGCAACGATATTAGAAGCATCAATGTTAGTTGATGTTAACTGTGTCCAGTTTGCAGCATTGGTTGCTGATGTGTTGATAACTCTGGAGAGGTCAATGATCCTCTTTCTTGCCATGTTACCACTGTTGGTTCCACTAGATGCAGAAGTTACAGAATACTGAGTAGAGTTAATTAATGATATGGTATAGAAACCATCTGATGCACCACCACTTGTAAAATCAATATAAACTAAATCAGCGTTAGATAAGTTGTGGCTAGTACTTTCTGTGATAGTAATCGTAGTGCCACTCTGGCTGTACGTACCTGTACCCTCATTGACTAAACCTTGATCAAGTATAAAGTCACCTGCATCAAACTTGATATTGTTAGCAATGTCAATATCTAAACGACCTTCAATCTGTGCAACGATAACTGCTGTAGTTCCAGATGATACTTGTGCTTGAACAGTTGGTTGTGTATAGTAACCTTTACCATTATTTGTAATAGTAACTTTAGTTACTGATCCGTTTATAACATTTGCTGTAGCAGCTGCTTGAACACCATTTACTGTGTCATCAGGTGCAGAAATTGTTAGAGCAAAATCTCCACCATAACTATCACCAGCTGTACTAATAACAAAGTTAAATATTCTACCATCATTGTAATTGGTTACAACACCACGAGCAGTTGTAGAACTACCAACAATAATATCATTGGTATTAAATGTGTATGCACTATTTGGTGTAAATGCTAAGAATTGTTTTTCTAAGTCATTCTCAAGAATGTATGATATAGCAACACCTTGTGTCTTAAGTTGATGAGTACCTGCACCTTGACTTTGTAAATCAATTGGTTGATTAGAACTTGCATTTGATGATGTAGTTGCAAGCTTAATTGTATTGTCATCTACCTTAATAGCATAGTAATCTACACCAGTAGATAATCCTAGGATTGCAGTTGATCCTTGTGTGTATGTTAATAGATCGCCAGTATTGATACCGTGAGATGCAATTGTAATTGAATCTGTACCAGTAGTAACAGATGCAGCTGCAACAGAGAATGTAGTTGCTGTTGTTTCAATAGCAATGTCACCTGCATTAGCATCTTCAATAGCAAGTCTTTCTACAGTAGATGCAACAGACGTAATGTTGAATGGACGTAAAGCAGGTATCTGGTCAATGTTGATCTTACCAGATGATGTTAACTGAACAAGTGCAGATGGAACTGCGTTTGTAGAGTATGGTTGGTTTAGATAAGGTCCTAAGTTGTTTGAAATATAATCCCTAACAGATGCCTGTGTAGGTAGTAAACTATCAGATGCGAATGTTCCACCTAAGTTATCATCTTTAGAGAAACCTGTAATCGTAATGTCACCACCAACAATCTTAATAGATGATAGTTCAGAGATACTAACAGTACCAACGAAACTAATAGCACCAGTTCTGTTGAAGATAGTAACAAAGTTACCAACTTTAAAGTCACCAAACTCGTTGGTTCCTGATGTATAAACTTGTCCAAATTTTTCCTCTGCTGCTTCAAATGCTGTTCCTAATCCAACACCACCGTTTTGAGGTAGAGCAGCATAGGTGTTACCTGATCCAGAATATTCCCAAGTGTGTGATGATGAGTTAGTAACAGATGGTCTATGGAATCTAATTGTCTTATTAAGAAGATTGCTTAGTGGTAAACTTCCTGCAGCAAATTGTGGATCATTACTTGACTGATATCGGTTAGTGCCATCAGAGAAGTCCATAGCACGGTTAGTTGTTATCTTAGCAACAATCTGTGATCCTGCAGCACCAGAAATAAGTTCTGTTTCTAGAATAATGTGTTCTACAGCTGGATCAGCAGATGTGTAACCATCAATCTTAATGATATAATCTTCAACAGGGACACCTGTTAATGTTGTTCCAGATACTTGAATAACCTGTCTTCCTGTTGCAACTCCATTACCATCAAGATCATCTGTGATAGAATCAATAACACCAATGTCAAATGAATATGCTTCTGCTCTGAATCCAGTAGCACGTAGAGAGTATGTTCCGAAGTTGGATGCAGAGTTGGTTACAGAAGCATATCCACCAGACTGTGTTAAGATACCGTCCTGACAGAAGATAGCAAACACAGACACTAACTGTGTATAACCATCATTACTTACGTTGTACGCAGTACCACCAAAACAAATGATGGTGAATGCGTTTGCAACCATCGACTTACCTTGTGGGTCAAACTGTGCAACTGTATTACCTTGTGCATTTAGTTTTAAGCCAGGTCTAGGAACGTTAGGTGTAGCAACTTTAGCACCATCAATTTCACAACCAGAACCACCAAGGAATGATATAAGTGATGAGTTCTGAATATAAGGTGATGCTTCAATAACTGGAAGATCTAGGAATGTATTTACAAGTGGGAATGAATACGTAGCTTGATCTTGTTCTACAATAAGAGGATCAGGATTTGTTACCGTTCCACTGTATGCGTTACCACTTGACAATACGTTATCGAGAATACCCCAGTTTGTAACTAATGCAGATACAACGTTAGCACACTCAGGTGCAGATGAGTCTACAGTGATAGAACCATTACCTCTAGGTAATATCTGTGAGAACTGCCCTTTCTCTAAATTATTTCTTATTGCATCTATTGCTAATTCTTTTGCTGCAGCAAATATTGCACGAGTGTATGTAACTTCAGTTGCAACATGTTGTACACCACTAGCACCAGAAATGTATAAGTTCGCAGCTTCTACAGTCTTTTGGTTACCACCATATCTTAGATCATATTGGAATGCTCTAAGGATCTTCATTGTGTCATCAATACACTGTTGATCGCCAGGTGCAACTGTTCTTGCAATGCTAACGTTACCAGCTGTAGAACCGCTTCCTATCGCTGTTGTAACGGTGTCAAAGAAGGTTGTAATTGCTGAGATAACATTTACACAAGAAGGGTTAGTAGCAACCGTTCTAGTGGCATGTGACATGTTATCGTTAGCAATAGCAGTATCAACAATTGTGAAGAATCCTGCAACTAAGTTTGCCTCAACAGTAGTTCCTTTGTTTGTATTATCAGTAACCTGAGTATATCCATGATTACCCTCAACAGTAACAGTTTGACTTTCTACAACTTGTTGTGCAATTGAACTTACCAATGCAAATACTGCACGTGATTCTGTCTCCTCACCATCTAAGAATGTTGATCCAACATATAGATTTGCAGCATCATAAACTTGCTCGTTACCACCGTATGCTAAGTTGTAAGTAACAGCACGTAGCACATCTAAAGCATCATCAACACAGTTCTGATTTGCACCAGGTATTCTATGACCAGGATTATCAAACTCATATCTTTGAACTGCTTCGTTTGCAATAAAATCTAAGTTATTTTGTATTAAGGTTGCAGCGTCACGACGAACTGTTCCTGCACCTGTATCAAGAGTTGCAAGATGATAATATTGTAATTTTGTAGTATATGGATTTCTGTACAGAGGTAAATTTCTACCAGTTAAAATTGCAGCATCTTTTGCGTAACCAAATACTTCAGCATAACGATCTCTTGTTAATGAGAAGCCAGGATCAATATAGAATTTTGCCTGATCATATACTCTGTCGTTGCCACCCCACTTAAGGTTATGTGCTACACATTTCTGAATGAAGTCTCTGACATCATCGTAGCATGCTGTGTTTCCTGTAGGAATACTGTAACCACCATTTGCAGCAAGCATCTTATTAACTGCATATTCTGCAATCATATCTGCGTTACCATATAGTAACTCAGCAACGTCACCATACTTATTGCCTTGGTCAGGACTGTTAGGAGTTCTAAATGGTTGTTGTAGATCTGTAAATGTTGCTCCAGATGGAAGTACAGAACTTGTGTAAGAAATATCTGTTGATGGAAGATTAGCGTCAATATCTAAAGTAAATTCTGTGTTATCATAGATGTCTTTAATACCCCAAGTTCCATTACACATTGTTAATGGTGAAGTAACTCCTGAAATAGTTACAGTAGTGAGAGCTTTCTTAACTGAGTTAGTTCCTGCACTAGCAAACTGATGTGTGTAGTTACCACCAGATACAACTGCGTTAGTTGCTGCAGATATGAATGTATGTGCATCTGTATTAGTAGAAGGAGTATTCTCTAAAACTTGTACAGTAATTGTTGTTGCTGTTACTGACTCAATTCTAACTGCTTCATCATAGATCTTAGCATCCTTCTTTTTCTGGACTGCAGTAGCAGTAGCAGATACAAATGTGTGAGTTGTAGTATTTGTAGAAGGAACTACATCTAATGTTTGAATATCAAATGTATTTGTGGTGACATTGAATACTGGAATATTTCTTCCTGATAGTGGGTCAGTAGATCTAGGATATGTTTTAGTTCCAGAACCATGAGTACATGTGAATGAGAAAGAATCATCTTCTAGTTTAATCTTGTTACCATTCTGCAATCCATGAGCAGAAGTAGTAGTCACTGTCATAATACCTGTAGTAGGATTATATGCAGCGTTCGTTACCTGTCCGCCAGGATTGATAAAGTCACTTCTAGGATATGACTTATTAACTTGACCACCGCCACCAAATGCACAACTAAACGTTACAGCACCAACAGGCATCTTGATGCTTGTTCCAGCTTTCAAACTATGGTTTCCGATGGTTAGTTCCATCAAACCTGTTGTTGTATTATATGTTGCGTTAGAAACTTGATGATTTACAGTTGGTGAAGTTCCAACATTGACTGTAAATGTATTGGTTGTTTTTGCAGTAATCTTTAACCACCTATCAGCAGCTGGATCACCTTGTCTTGGATAAGCATGTAGAGTGGAGTAATCATCCATACTACATCTGAATACTAATGCACCAGGATCAAACTTAATTAAATCACCAACTTCAAATCCATGACCATTAACAGTTACTACTAGATTACCGCTTGATGCTGTATATGTTGCAGTGCTTGGAGTATGCTGACTAAAACTAGGATATAAGTTGTGACCTTTATCAACCTTACATTTTAAAGTGGTTTGACCACCAGTAGGTTGTAATGCAGTATATAAATTAATTCCTCTTGTTACGGTTGGTGCTACTTGTCCGAAATTTGTTCCACCAATAGCAAGTGCAGTACCACGAGTAAGGGATGATTCATAATAATATTTGACATAAGCGACAGCCTCCTCTGCTATAAACTCTTGATTGTTCTTGATATTCTCAGCACCATCTCTAAATCTATCACTCTGATTGATCTTAGTAAATCCATAAGGAGAGTTGCGGAGAGATGCTAGAACATAGTTGTTAGAACCAATGACAGACTGGTTACCAGTTGGGTTGATAGCAGTTCCAATTTGAGATAGGTTTGCTCTTATAACAAACTGCAACGAATAACCATCAGCACGTTCTATGCGGTGTGTAATATATTTTCTACCATTAAGATCTGCAAGGTTATCAAGAACAGAGACACCAGATCCAGATGATGTTGTTACATCACTAGCAGTGTCAATATTTGCTTGTTTCAATACAAATGTAATTGTAGTATTAGAGCTATTATATCTTGCATATCCTAAACCTAGATCTGAGTTGCCAGGTAATGATGGAGTTCCAGATCCTGTGCTCCAGTTTCCAATAAGATATGTTTTACTAAATCTTTCATCAGCACCAGGAAAATTAAATGTGACACCAGCTTGTGTCAATGATGCCATATTACCAAAGAAGGCACTTGTTTTTGTATTGTCTACACTAGAAATTTGAACTGTAATTAATCCACCAGAGATTGAATATGAACTATTAGTGGATGTTCCAAAATCTATTGCACTATTTTGGAAACCATAGACATTAACTTCTTGGCCAACTTCGTAATCATGGAAGTCAGATGATACAGAGGAAGTTGCTAAAGTAAAGATAGGACCATTATATGTCGCTATAGTATTCAGTGATGTATCAATAGTTGTAATTGTTAGAGTCTTATCTTGATACTCAAATCTTTGGAAACCTAATCCTGGAGATGTTATAGGTAATGTTACTGGATCATCAGCACCTGATGCATCTTTCTGTGTTGCGTTAGCAGCAGATGATGCAAGTCTAAACCAGTTATCACTTTCTTTGTATATAAAATATGCTGTGCCATCAACAAGACCACCGATAGCACCCATCTTTCCTGCACGATAGACAACACCATCTCCAGTTGCAAACTGATGATTTGTAACATAAATGTGATTGTCTTCTGGCATCACAGAACCAGTTGTCAATGAATGTAATTTTATATCAGCATTAAAAAATTGGTGTCTAACACCTGTAAGATCTTTTCTACCCTGAGTTATGCTAGTAACAGCTATTGCATTTGCTTCAGTATCATACAATTCAATAGTATTATCATCTACTTTTCTTACCCAATAACGTGTGCCATCAATAAGACCTGGTTGTGGAAGTGTATCAATACCTTGACTGTATACAACATTATCTCCAGTTGAGAAACCATGTCCTGTAATAGTAATTCTATCGAGTGTTGTATCAATAAGATTTTGAAGACTTCTAAATGATACTGTCTCTCTTTCTGTATCAATAGTGTGCTGATAAATCTGGTTAGAGATTGTCTCTAGTTCTGGTCTTAATGACTCAGCATCAACAACGTCAAATCTGTCTGATACACTAGGATTATTTTCGTCTGTAATAATATCATTTAAGACAGGATCGTAGAATACTTTTTCAGCGTCTTGGAATACATCATTAACACCTGATGAAATAAGGATAGTTACGTCACCTGTAGCGTATGGTGATGCGACAGGACCTGTAAAGTTGATGGATTGAATTTGACCCTGTGTACCAGATGATCCACCTTGTACAAAATGCCCAACTAGCATTGTTGTATTATTACCTGTGTGGTTGTTAAATGTAATCTTGAATATGTTATCGCCACGGAACTTATCGCCAGGTACTGCAGGAATTTGTGATACTTCTGGTTCGTAGTATAATCTTTGTTTGTCATCAAACACAAAGGCATACTTCCAAGTATGAATTACTGTACTTTGTGGGTCTGATGCGTTCTGTAATGCGTCTCTGAATACAACACCAAAGATGTATGTTTCGTTAGACGCTTTGACCATGTGACGATCTTGGTTTAACGGTCTAAGAATAACTCTTCTTAAGTTGTCACCAACAAGTGAACAGTTTCTGGGAAGTGAGATAGGGTTATCTTCTAGATACTCACCACCAGATACGATGATAGTTACATATTCATCAGTGGGATCTGGAACTGCTTTCTGCAATCCATAAGCAATTTGTGCTGCCTTTTTAACTGTTTTAACTGGTCTTGCAGCTGATCTACCATCGTTTTGATCACTACCAATAGTTTGTGATACATAGACACGACCACCAGTGTCATTGGTAGCAACTTTATATACAAAGTCAGTGGTAGCAACCCTTCTGGACTGATCACTTAGGGGAGGTGTGTCAGCAGTTGGGAAAAATGTTGTACCAAAAGTAGGACTTGTAACGTCTGTATCTTCAAAGTTAACAAGGTTTGGAGCACGAAGGTTCAACGCAGGGTTGATGATAGTGTCAATATCAAGGTTTGTAACCTGTGCAGTATCAGAAATGATAGAACGAGTCGTTCTAATCTGTCCTTCAACGTCTAGTTCATACTGAGGATCTTGAGTGTTAACACCAACTCTAATATTTTCCTGTGCGTTTTTTCCTACAAATATTGCGTCTTTCTCTAGTGCACCTGTACCTACAGATAATTCTATAGATGTATCTGCTTGAATACTTAATGATCTTACTCTTTTATATGATACTCCTGCACCCGCTGTAATTACACTGTTTGCGGAACCTGTAAAACTTAAATTATCATCATCTACTTTCGTTACTGTAAATTCTCCATCTACTTCACCACCAGATGTGAAGTCAAGATATAAAACTTCTTGGCCTATAATACCGTGGGCAACAGAAACAATATTACCTACGCCAGCTGCTGTTCGACTGTACGTGGCATTTATCCAATTTCCTGTTGCTTTTGTCCCAGAAGCGGTTATTCGCTGTTGGTCAGTATTAATCTGAAAACTCATTTCGTTCCTAAAAGGTTATGTAACAACGGTTAATTCTAAATTTCCTATCCACTTTACAGTAGATGAGGTAGTCACACTAGATGCTTGAAAAGTAAAATATGGGGCAGCACCGATTGTGATGGCAGCTGGAACCACATTCCAAGTTTCCTGACCTGGCGGATTGTTCCTAACAATTATTTTCCTTTCGGAAGCAACAGTAGGAGTTCCAGTAGATGAGGTAGTAATTACAAGATCAAATTTGACTGCATATACGTATGTATTGTTTGAGGTCTCTTGTCCAAAAATTGTTCCACTTGCAAATGCAACTGAATCATTTGCTAGAGGAGGTGTATTGGTAGTAAGAGGAGTGGTACCATCTAAAGACATATCCATTGTATTATTTGCAGCATCAGTTTGCCTTTTAAGAATAAAAATATCTTTGTTTGCATCAGTAAAATGATCACTTACCATATGCATTGCAGAAATATTTTTCAAAGCTCTAGAAGTGTTCAATACTTCAGTAGCTGCTACTGAGTATCCTCCTATTGATGAAAAATTCTTAATTGACATAATCTTAGATTACCCTAGAGGTTATTTATGCTTTAACTTTAGTAGTTGTAAATCTACCAGTAAAACTTGATGATGAACTAGCAGCACTAGATTTTGCTAGTGAAATATTTACGTTGCTACCAACAACAGCAACAGTTGCATCCATCAAATCATTGTCGGAAGTTATTGAGTTGGTAACAGTTGCATGTGCAGTTGTTCCATTTGAAGCACATACAATTGTAACCTCAAGCATGTGAACCTTATTATCATCACTCTCAACAGTTACAAGTGTTTTTGATCCTTTGAATTGTGATTTGTCAAATGCAGTGATTGTTGCAGATGTTGGGAATGATGTCAACTCACCACCTTCTACACGACAGTCATCTAGTTCCATGAATGTTGCAGTAGAATCAAATACTGTTAGATAATTTTCAGTAGCAGATGCCCAACCTCTGTTAATCTTCCACGCTGTTTCTGCTCCGTTAGCATCAATGGTCAAGAATGATTTCCCATCCATCCTTGTTACATAATCCTGAGCAATAACATCCATTCTAGCAAATGGTGATGTTACACTTGAAATAGTAGCAACTGGGAATGTGATGTCATCATCTACTGCAGTTGCACCTAATAAATTACCTGCAATAGTTACAATCTCATTTACTTCGTATGCACTACCACCAGATACTACAGATACTGACTGAATACCCCCACTACCATTTGTAGTAACTGTAAATGTTGCCCCATCACCTTCAAATTGACTGGTAGATGCTACTGCAGTGTATGTTGCAGATGTTCCATAAACATTTCCATTTGATGTAACAGATCCTATGGTTGCAACTGTACCTTGTTGTGGAACTGATCTTAATCTTAAACCAGATGTAGCACCATCACATATTTCAAAGTCTTTCTTATCTCTAAACTTAGCAATATCATTTCCACTACGTTGAATTTGTAATGGATCACTACCAGAGGTAATACCATCAATTCTTAAAGTTCCTGCAACATCAAATGTTTTAGCAGTCTTTAAAGTAAATTTTGTTTGACTTATTGATAATGAATTAACACCAATATTAAAGAACTCAAATGTATCTTCGTCAGAGCCAGGTGCAGATTCAGTTAATACGTATGTATCTTGGTCAACGTCACGAACACCACCAAGAGAAACAAAGTCTTGTCCGTTATAACCTTCAAATTGTAATTGTGTAGAGTTAAATCTTATAGCACCCGTAATACGATCTAGGGCTACAGGACGTTCGTTTGTAGTTCCTGATGGAATTACAAGAGAACCAGTTGTGTCGCATAATACACTTGATCCTGAAGTTGGTTTTAATACAACACCTTGACCATCAATATCTGTAACTGTGACTGATCTACCTGATCCACCACCTGCTGCAGTAATTGTAAGAGTATCTCCTATCGCATAGTTTTGTCCTTTATCTACGACAGCAACTGATGAAAAATCTCCTCCAGATACAGTCACTGTTACGGTACATCCTGTACCACCACCTACTGATGTAGTTGCGGTTGCTGTATATGTTCCGTCTGTATATCCTGATCCAGTTCCTGTGACTGTTAATCCTGCAACTTCACCAAATGCTCTAACTGCACCTGTACTGTTATTTTGTACTACATTTTGCCTAATACGTAATTTTCCTGCATCTAAGTTACCTGAGAATGTAGCAGTTCCATCTTGTGTTTCTAATTTGAATACCTCTGTAGTTCCATCATCAACAATGAAGTCAACGTTTGCTCCACCTTTAAATGTAAAATCTCCACCACCTTTAGTATCAAATGTTAGAGGAACATCAATATCGGTTCCTGTTGTACTGATAGTTGTAGAGTTATTAATTTCTAATTTAGTTGCAGTTGCACCAATTGATATTTTTGGTGTTGTAGTTTCTACAGTAAAGAACTTATCAGGACCTATAGGGTTTACTGCAGCATCAATACTTAATCCTGAGAATAGAGGACCTGCAGCACCAATGTTACCAATTTGAGTTCCAGCTACAGATACACCTATTACATCAGTTTCTTGATGGAATAAACCTGTTGTATTAGATGTTTTGAATGCTAATGATGGGGTAGCTGCAGCTCCGTCTGCAATTGTTGTTGTAAGATCATTTATTGTCGAAGCAGCTAATGTTGAGGATATTCCTCCTGTGGCTGTAAGAAGACCAGCAAAACTACCAGTGCTAGAAAATGTTCCTGTAGTACCACTAATAGCTCCTGATGAAGTTATACTTGCAACGTTAAATCCACCTGATCCAGATACTGAATAATTTGCAGCAGTTATAACACCATCTGGTTGAATAGTAAGTTGTCCCGAAGTAGCTTCTCCAAGAACCAAGTTTCCAGTTTGAGTTAATTCAAGTGATTTAGTTCTTGTAATAGATGCAATACTAATATTAAAACCTGTTCCTTGAGTTACTCCAGCTCCACCAACATCTCCTATTATTAAAGTATCTGCAAGTTCAAAAGCATTACCGCCTTGTGCTACATCTACGCTAGTTACAAATCCAACATTAGAGACTGTATATTGGAACCCAGATCCACCTCCACCACCAACTGTGGCATCATCAACAGATAAAATTTCATTTATAAGATAATCTTGACCAGTTAATGAGATGTTAGAAACTGACGTAATACCAGTATTATTAGAGTTGATGGTAAATGTAAATCCTGATCCACCACCTCCACCAAGGTCTGCGTCCTCTGCATATAATACATCACCAGTTTGTATTCCAGTTCCTTGTGCAGTAACTTCAACTGCAGTTACTTGACCACCAACAACTGTAATATTTGCTGACATTCCACTACCACCTTGTCCTGCAGCACCAGTAGTCCAAGTAATTACACCAGGTTCAATCATGGATTGTCCATGATTAGTACAATTTAAGTAAGTTTCTGTTGCAGTAGAAGCAATACCCGATGCTGCAGCAATTTCAAAAAATGCTCCTGCCTGTCCAATTGTTCCTACTTGTCTTGTTGCAACGTTAGTTTGTGCTGTTCTTAATTCTATAGGGTGATTTACATTACTAGCATCACTATTATCAAAACGATATGTATTATCTTCTATAATCGCAACACTCTGTCCTTCAACTCCATTAATTAACCATCTGGCAACTGCTGTAGCATAACTATCAACTAAAGCTGTTACTCCACCAACAGTTATACTTTCTTGTTGAGCATCTTGGAATGTTCCAGTAACATTGCTTAAATATATGTCCGTTCCCGTTGTTACTGCAGTGATTGTTCCTTGGGCACCAGATACAGTTCCAGTAACAACATCACCTACAGAGAATGTTCCTCCAGCTAAACTTGAGTAACCTAACTGAGCTCTATCTACAACTGTTAGAGTGTAAGTTGTAGTTACTGCACTAGCATCGTTATATAATGTTGCACTATGGGGATTATCACCAGAATCTGCATATCCAGATCCTGCAGCAGTTATTCCTCCTCCAAGGCCAGGAACTAAGAAGTCAGCAGTTGCACCTTGACCATTTGCTGATCCTGTAAATGCAACATTACTATATGTGCCAGGTGTGTATCCAGATCCATTAGACGTAATAGATCCTGTTAAAGACTGAACATTAACTGTTAATTGTCCGTTTTCTCCACCACCACCATCTAGAGTAATAGTTGGTGCACTCTCATATCCTTCACCAGCTGCATCTAATGTGAGTGATCCAATTCTACCAGTTGTTTCATCCAATACTGGAGTTACAGTTGCGGGACTTGTTGGATCTCCAGTTATATTTACTATTGGTAAGTTTCTGTAACCTAAACCTTGAGTAGCTAAAGTTGCTGTGGCCAGTGGAAAACCTAAAATTGCAGTTGCTGCAGCACCAGATCCTGTTGTATCTCCAACTGCAAGTGAGAATGATACTGTTGGTGCAGATGTATAAGTTCCTCCTGCAGAAACAGATATTGAATCTACAGCAAATCCAGCAACAGCTGTTAGTTGCCCTCCAGCTCCAGATCCAGAATCTGTAACTGTGATTGTTGCTGTCTGTGAATATCCTGTTCCACCATTTGTTACTGCAACAGCTGTTATAACTCCAGAAGAAACTGTTGGTGTAAGAACTGCTTGAATACCTATAAAGAACTGAGTTCCAGTACCTCCAGCTGATAGTGACAATGCAGTGCCATTGTTAGCATTTGATAGAGATGATGCAACTTGAATTGTATTGCTATCAACTTTAATTGCATAATATGTTCCTGCAGATAACCCACCAATCGCTGTTGCACTTGCATCAAGAGTGGTGATATCATATGTCATCTGATATCCAGTCTCAAAATAATGATTATCAATTTTGATAGTGTTTGCAGTTGTATCTACAACACCAGTCTCCTCTGCAACGAAAGTATTTTGAGGAGGAGGATCAATATCAACTGTGATAGTTCCAGAAGTATATCCAGTTCCTCCATTTATAATTTCTATAGATTGTATGACACCACCAAGTCCTAATGTAGCTACTGCTGTTGCTGCACCACTGCTAAATCCTACATCTGGAGCAATTGTATATCCAGAACCAGCGTTTGTTAATACAAATCTTTTGATAGAACCATTAGTTTCTATTGTTGCGTTGACAGTTGCTTTTTGGAATGGATCACTAGTTACGTCAGTTGGTTGTGCACCACCTACATATCCAGATCCTGCACCTGTTAATGTAACGCTTCCAATACCATTTTTAAGAATAGCAAACGATCTTGTAGAGAAACTAGCTGCTTCTGATGAACCAAAAACTGTACTATCTTGGAAACCACCAATTTTTAGAGCACCTTGTATTGTACTACCAAATGATATTGATTTATTAACATCAAAATAAACTGCTTCTTTAACGATTGTTTCAGCGTTAACTACAAAGTCTTCTTGACCAGAGGGGTCAACGATTACCTGACCTGTAGTAGAAGTTAAACTATTACCCGCAATTCTTAAGTTACCAGTTTCAATGTATGCAGGAAATATATTAGTTGTTCCAGTAGCATCGCTTAATGTAATATTTGCAGCTGACTGAGCTGTTGATGTAGCAGCAAAAGATACGTTACCAGTCTCTTGGTCTACAGAGAATGCATCACCAACACGGAAGTCACCGTCTTGGTCTGTAGAAGAAAATAGAACTTTACCACCATTTAGTTCTTCTACCTCATTTGCCTGTACAGCAAGAGATGGGTCATTAGTATAATCTGAACCAGATCCAACATAACCAAAGTTATGTGCAGTTAATATAAGTTTTGTTCCAGAACCGTCTGCCTGTGCACCTTTCTGTCCATATATGCATGCAGATGCTACAGAACGTAATTCAGCACCAAACTGAGAGTAGTCAGCAGTGATAACAGATGTAGCAGTATCACCACCGCTAGATCTAATATCAGATGTTCCACCAGATACGTCTGTAAAGGTCGTAGAAGCGTCTGTACCGTTTGCATGAAGCAATAATACTGTATTGATATCTGAACCATATTCGCTTGTTGTAGGAGTAAATCCAGAGGTGAAACGAGCAGCACCTTTACTAATCCTTACTTCGTCAACGTGTCCATTAAATGCTTCTGTAGGAGATGCCTGATAGTCTGAACCAATAACAACAGGAGTTGTAGTTCCATAATCATTAGCATCTGTATATGTTCCTAACTCAGTTCCGTCCAAGAATAATTTTGTGGTTCCTCCCTGTCTTGCTACTGCAACGTGATACCATGTGTTAGTTGCTAAAGTTCCACCATTAATCTGTGATGTATTTCCTACTGCAAAATGTAATGCGGTTCCATTAAGATACATTGTAGGTGCTGTATCTGTAGCAGAACCATCTCTGAGGTCAAATATTCTCTGTATGCCTGATACACTGCCAGGTCTTATGAATGCTTCTAAACACCAGTTTGCTGTACCAAATCCAAAGTCTTCATCATCAGGAACCTTTAGGTTATCTTCAGTTCCGTCTAATAATATTGATGCTGTCCCAAATTTCTTTTGTGCTGTATCTAACTGTGAGTCACCAAATCTACTTAATGTTTTAGCTGGTTTGTTGACTGTTGTAAATGCTCCAGTTCCTTTACCAGTAATATAAACGTATGTGCCATCATTACTTGCAACTACACCACGTGCAACTGCCTTCTTGTAAGTTACATTACTTGCTGATATATTTCCAGATCCACTAGAATAAGTTACGTTATTAGCATCTACTAAAGTAACTTGATAAAATCCGTCTGTAGCACCACCACTGATGTGATCTGCATAGATATAATCGCCTGTTACTAAACCATGTCCAGTTCTTGTTAATGTAATTGTAGATCCAGATCTAACATATGATCCTGACTGGAAACCATCTTCTAACTGATATGCAACCTCTGATGTGTTGAATGTTCCACTAGTTCCACCAAACTTTAATCTAGTCTGTCCTGTACCAGATTTACCAGTAGCACCTTGAACAGCTTGAACTCCAACAGATGCAAAATAGTTGAAGCAATTCAACCACTCTACACGCATACCATTGGTAACTTTCAAACCAACTTGATTAGGTGTAATAAATGTACACTCATTGAATAGTACAGAACCATGCTGTGATCCAGATGCAATGTTTGCACCATCTAATAAAGCACCACGTCCTGCATCTCCCTGTGCATATCCATAAGGGTCAGAACCAGATACTACACTACCCTTTGTTGTAACTGTAATTCTCTCAACATAAGGACTCTGTGTAGAGTTCATGTTTGATACTACAACAAATGCATATCCTTCGTCAGCACTACTGTTGTAGAAAAAGTCTTTGATTGTTAAATCGGAAACGTGACAGTCTCCAGATAATATAAATGCGTTATTATCATTTGTAGCATTTGTTGGTTTTACAGATGTAGATCTTAAATTAGTTCCACGTAATGTAATACCATCTCCAACAGTTATTGGAAAAACTTCTTGATATTCGCCAGGTGCAACTATGATTGTATCACCTGATGTGGCCGTTCCTAGTGCCTTTGTAATAGTAAGAAACGGTGTATCTGGATGTTTACCATTACCACCACCATTAGCAAGAGTATCAATATCTGAACCAACTGTAGCAACATAAAAAGTATTCCCCTGACCATTTGTAATGTCAGAAGAAAGCATGGTAGTAACCACCTCTCCCGTGTTGGGTTTCTGGTTTGCTACCTCTATTATATTTGATCCATTTCTAGCGTATAGTTTTCTATCCGCTATATTAAGAGCGACTTCTCCGTCTTCTAAATTAGAAGTCGTCGGGACTGCTGATGCTGTCGTCGATCTCTTTAGTTTGATTCTCGTTGCCATCTAAGTCATTCTCAGATTGTTGTTCAGTTTTCATACTATTTAACTGACTTTGCAAGTCAGCTATTTGTGCTTCTAACATAACGTTAGTCAAGGTCAAGTCACTTATTTTCTTTTGTAATGTAGAAATAATAATTTGTACGTTCATGTTTTAAAAAGTTCCACCGTCGATTGTGTCAGTCCATACAGGAACGCCTGCAGCAGTTACTGTAAGAACTTGGAATGATGTATTTACGTCATCTCCTGAACCAGGTGATGCCATATTTGCAGCTGCAGTTACCTGCATTGGATTAGTACCGTTACCATAAACAATACCATTTGTAGTCCATGTGCTTGCTCCAGTTCCACCAAACTGAACCTCAAGATCTGTATCTAGTTCTAGATCACCTAGTACAACTGTACCACGATCACCAGTAACACCAAATACAGTGTTGTTATCTGTTGCATTTTCAATAAATGTCCATGCACCAGCTCCATCAGCACCACCTGTGCGGTCATAACCGAAGAAACCAAACCTGTTAGTTCCAGATGCGTTGTAATGAACCTTAACACCACGATCTAATGCATCATCAGCACCAGTTACTGTAGATAAAACAGAACCAACTGCCATTGTCTGTGATAAGTTATTACTCAAAGTAACTGCTTTAGTTCCAGTATTAATAGCATTAATAACTGTACTATTAGGAATACCAGCTACTGTAGAAGTAACTGCGTCACCAACTTGTAGTTGGTCTATAGCATCTACAACAACAATTGCCTGACCACCAGCTGCTTCTGCAGTCAATGTAACAGGAGTTGTGGGATCTCCTAATTCAATTGTAGGATCGTTAACTGACATTGAAGCGGAGTTCACTGTAGTTGTAGTTCCATCAATCTGTAGGTCACCTTTGATGATAACAAGACCACCTGCATCCGTTGTAGGATCTGGGTCAAGTATCAATTCTGTAACAGAGTTGATTGTTGTGATTGCGTTACCATCTAATTTAAGGTTGTCAATCTGAATATCACCAGTCTGAGCTGTACTACCAGAGATAGTTGTAGTTCCATTAAAGGTTACACCATTCTGGAAGGTTGTTGTTGAGTTAACATTCAGAGAGTCTCCAGAGTTGGTTCCAAGTGTTACATTATCATCCACATTAAGATCTTTGATCCATGCAGTTGCAGCAACACCAATACCACCTGCAAAGGTAACACCCGCTGTGGCAACGTTAGAAGCATCTGTAGTGTCAGCAAAGTTGACTAGTACACCTGTACCATAGTTCCAGTCTGCACCTTCTACTTGAATTTTGTCAGTAGTTGTCTCGTCATATCTGATAGAAGCATCCTTTGTGTTACCAAAGTTTAGTTTCATATCATCAGCGATACGCAAGTCGGGGGTACCTGCTACACGCTTGATGTCTAAAACTGCATCTGAGTCATTAAATGAGAGTTCTACATCTCCTGTAGTTCCAAACTCTAGTTCCTGACCATCTTCAATTACTAATTTACCTGTGCCATTTGCACGGAAGATAAGGTCAGCATCAGTAGTAGATGTTGTAATGACGTTTGCATTGAGGGTAATGTCATCAACGTTCCACTGATCAATCTTTGAATTACTATCGACTAGTACAGCTGAACTAGCGGTAAGAGTTCCATGAACATGATCTAACATGTCCATAAAGTATCTACCACCTACAATCTGTGCAGCACCATTGTTATCTCCAACAAATAGTCTGTCGCCTGCGTTTGCTTGAGTACCGTTTGCTCCTGTAGTAATGGCGAGTTCACCAAAAGTAATACTACCAGGTGCGGTTGAACCAGTACTCCTTTTAATTAGAATATTGGATGCCATTAGAAGCTACCTCCGTTAATAGTTACGTGATTTAATACGTTTGTGGCTACAAATCTTGTTTGTGCTGAATCATATACGAGCACTGACCCTTCTGCTAGTCCACCTTGTGATACGTCTGTCAAATCTACATCTGACATAGCACCAATCGTGCCACCGCCACCACCAGTAGCGACACGTGTGACTCTTGGGACTGACTGGTCTCCAAATCTTAGTCTTGCCATTAAAGTGTTACCCCCTCAAGTACGCTTACGGATCCCTCTAACACCCTAGACTTGATACCAGATGCTGAGGTTATGACGACATCATATACATACCGTCCACTTTTCATAGCAGCGGTCTGAGAATTAGTTAGAGATAATTGTATTCTTCCGCTAGTTGCAGGAGTTAAAACTGCAGCTGTTACAGTTTGAGAAGTACTACTTGTGTAGTGTTTCTTTATCAAACTTGCTACTGTATATCCTGTAAGGTTAAATTCTGTGCCATTATCATTCTCAACTGTAAAGTCGATGATAAAGTCAGAACCTTGATATATTAGTAGATTGGATACAGCACTTGCCATTCTCTAAGAATTCCATATAATATTTAGCTTAACTTTATTTATCCTCTTTCTTTATTAAGTCTCTGATAAGTCCCTTCAGTTCATCAACTTCGTTTTTGAGATCCTCTAAAGTACGATCTTTCTTCCTCGCATTCTCTCTTGCTGTTATGTAAGCATTGTATGCACTATCATCAGTGTTTACTATTGCATTAGAATCAGCATCCCTGCCAAGGGAATTGTGTCCTTCGACAGGGATTAGATCAATTGTATTATCTTCCATTATGCTAAAGCTATTGCTCTCAAGTCTTTTACCCTTGGTATATATGGTTGGTCATAAGCAAGTAAACTTACCTTGATCTGGAAACCATCAAAGTCCTCAGTATCATCTATTGTATACTCATAGTCAGTAAATGTAAATAGATCATTCTGTGGTGTAATAGTACCGCTATCTGGAATACCTGTAGTATTAAAGAACTGGAAGGGTAAATCATCAAGATTACCAACAAAACCAACTGGTACTAACTTATACATCACTCTAATAGTTGATTGTGTGAATGTATTAGCAGAAAGCATTACTTTTAATCCAGTAGCACTCTTATCCATTCTAGCAACCTTAGTGATGTAATTTGCTGCACATTCACTGCCAATGTCTGCAGAAGGTTCTATATTGTTGACAACGTTTGCTGTTGTAATAATTGATACAGCAGATAGATCAACTACAGGAGATAAGTGAGATACTTCAGATTCTAAATCCAACTCCATAGTAAATGACTTCACATTATTCATACGGTTAATTTCATTTAGTTGGTTTGCGATAATCTTAGTTTGAGGGAAATAATTTTCTTCTCCGATAACAACATCAAGATAAGTAGTATCTTTAACAAATGAAGTTTCTAATCCAGAAGTTCCACCATCACTGTCAGGACCACATGAAGTACCACTTGTACCCAATACTCTTGGAATGATACTAGTTTTTGGTTGAGTTTGATTTAAAATTTGAGGTGTTAATACATCCCATGGAATATTTTGAGATGCAGTCATGAAAGAACCACCACCCATCATAGAAGTATTTGCTGTTTTGCCAGTTACTTTTAGATTGTAACTATGAGGACTGTGAATAGTTACAATTCCACCAGGTGCAGTATGAGTAGCATTGATTGATGTAAGTGGAATTCCATTTAGGTTGTAGCATTGTACAACAGCACCAGATTCAAATGTCTTACCAGATGTACCACCTGAACTACCATTATGGCTACGTCCATTTGTAGCAATTGTTATAGTATTTCCAGTTATATTTGAATATGCAATAATTTCATCCCCACTACCATCTTCTGCTTCTCCAAGAACTCTTACAAAACCAGGATTGGAATTACTTACTGTAGATCCACTCATATCAGTATGGAATAACGCTGCACTGCTGACTGTGAATTGATTTGTTCCAGAATCACTGATAGCAGATGTAAGAGTAGTATCTGGAACTTCAGATGTTACTCCATCTATTTGAACATAATTCAATGAAGATTGCATACCATGATTACCATGGAATACTCGTATCGTATCTTGACCCGCAGTCATTTGCATTGAATTGGTTGCTAGATTTAAAAATCCACCATTAGATTCACCAAGTTGAGCATTTTCTAGTACAAGTTTACTATTACTTGATGTAGATGGTAGTGCAAATTCTGCTCTATAAATCTTGAACATCAAATCTTCATATTGGGAAGGAGTCCAAGTAGACGCATTTTGAGACTTAAATAAGACTCCAATGTATGGCTGTTCAGATATTTTCTCTCCTGCATGTGCAGCATCAATAGCATCTTGACCAAGAATAGATATAAACACCTTATATTGATTAGAATCTGAGGTCAATACAACAGCATGTTCTTGTCTGAATGGAAGATATACTGGAGATTTGAATACAAATGATGTTGGGGCAGAAGCATCACTTGATGTAAACACATCAGCTGGTTGTTTGATAACCTTAGATAGTGGAACAAGTTTTTGAGTTGGATTACCATTAACCACTGTTCTAATATCTAATGATACTGGGATCTCTTCATCCTTAGTAAAGAAGAATATATCAATTTTAGTTAAGAATACACCACCTTCTAATGACTGATCTTCAATAAGGAAGGTTTGTGCAAGTGGATCGCAGAATCTAACTTCGTTCTTTGAAGTAGAACTAGAACTAGTAACAGTTCTAGAATCAAACATATCTTCAGAAGTTACTTTAGCATTTCTTACAGATATAATTTGATCTTGCATTGTCTGTAAAATACCAGAAGCAGTAAATTCTACCTCAGCACTAGAATCAGATACACCTATAACCTTACTATCTGTGGCATCGTCAGTAAGTCTGAATAATTTACTACCAGTCTTAAATTTAAGATTATTTTTACCTTGAGGTGAATCTATAAAGAATGATCCTTTAAGATTACCTTTCTTATCAGTTATTAGATCTTTGCTTACAACTTTAGCAATAGCACCAGAAGTTTCTCCAATAATGTAATCATTAATTTTAGGTGAACCATAATAAGTTCCTTTTGCTTGATCAGCAAGAGACTTAGTATCAATGTTGAGGAAACCTAAGTTAGATGTATAATCGTTGGTGGATTGAATATCAGTTCCGTCTAATGGGTTAATTTCAAACCCTTCGTTAGGTGCTGCTACTCTTGCCTTAAATCTAAACCCTTTCTGAGCTGAGAAACCAGAACTACCATCTTTTCTACAGTATACTGTTTCACCAACTTGGAAAGGAATACTATTTGTCTTAGGATCAGTAGATGTATCTTTAGTTAATCCAATAACCTTAGGTGTAATTAATTTTTTAGGAAGTGCAATACCATCAAAGAATGCAAAGAATTTAGTTCTTGGTTTTAGTTTCTGACAATCAAACTCAATATTTCTAGAACGCATAAATTGAATATGCTCTACTGAAACAACTTTGTTACCTAAAGACTTCTGCTCAATAACAGGAGTAACTCTATACCTAATACCTGTCCTTGTTTGCTTTCTGGTAGTTGTTTTAGTGGTAGTGATAGTTCTAACTCTAGATCTCTTTGTCCTTCTTCTCCAACCACCTACTTTTGTAGTTGTGCTAGTTCCAGTCCATGTAGTTTTCCATGAGTTCCATTGAACGGGAGAGAAACCATTTTGATCAGCATTATACTGTCTAACAGTAGTTAAGAAGTTGCCCTCTACAACAGGACCTTTAACAGGATTAATAGTTTTAGTATCTACCCAGTTATCTTTCTCTGGATATAATTCAATATCACCAACATAGGTAAACACATTGAATGGGTTAACATTCTCTACACCAGATGCGTATGACTGATCCAAAAGAACTGCATCTGTGTATGGAAGTGTTACAAGATCTCCAGTCTGTTGTACATTGGTAGATGCTGTAGAAAATGTAAGAGGAACTTGAGTAGTGTAGTGAGAAGGTCTCATTTGACCTTCTTCAAAGTCAAGAGATACTCTATAATCAGTATGTAAAGTGTCACTTGTTGCAAGACTTGCAAAGTTATCTACGACAAATCCATTTTTAAATCTGCTAAGACCACTGGTGTCTCTAATTTCCATACTTGCAGTCTCACTCTCAAGTAGTGATAACTGTGTGTAAAATTCTAGTGTCTTAATTCTATCTTCTAGGACTTGAATATCTTTGAATGTATATCTCTTAAAGTTTGTCTCTCTAATACTTACATCTTCATCAACATCAAATACGTATGGATTATAGTTAATTGTTGCCAATAACATTGCATCTTCAATGTCCTCTGGCTCAACTGGATTAGTGCCAGGTGCTCCTTTTACTACTTGTACTACATTGTCTTTATTCATAAAGACTTTATCAACCCTAGCAAGGTAATGCTCTAAACTAAGAATAGTAGTTTCGCCAGGACCAGGTAGACCAGTTTGGTTACCACTAAATGATCTACTACCAAAGTCAAAAAACTTTGTTACGTTTCCTAAAGTAAATGGACTAGAAACAGCTCCTGTATTTGTTAGTTGCTCAGGAACTATTGGTCTAAAATCAATAACATCTCTAAGTTCTTGACCATCATAATTTGGAATAATTTTATAATCTGCAGTAGCATAAGAATCTACTGTATAAGGATGAATACCATTAGTGGTAAGGAAACGATCAAATATAACTAAAATTTGGTGTGTTGGTGCTGCATAACCAGTCTTTCTAACAATAGATGAATAATCATAGAATTGATCTCTCTGTCCATTATCTAAATCAAAACTATCTGTTATATTTTTTCCACCAGGTATGATAGTGCCAGCAGTCAATTTGAAAGTTCCATTAGGTGCAGTTACCGTTTCACCATCAGTAAATTTATCATCCTCCACTGGAATGAAATACATTTTATCATTATTACCACCAATAGCAACTATTCTTGCTCTTGCTCCAGACGCATCTCCAGTTACAACTTCATCAGTACCAAGAGTACCAACTAAATTAACAAACCCCACGTTAGGAATAGTACTATCTACGCCTGCACTAGTACCATTAGCTTCATATATTGCTTTTATATTAAATACGTCTCCACAACCAAGTGATATTCTTGCATCATCTACTCTATATCCAAATCCATCTCCTGCAGCATTCTCTTGTGTCAATCCATTTGTACTAAGGTTAGCCACACTCTTATCGAGTTTTAGGACTTTCATTTTTTCTGTAATCTTACCTTTAGCAGTTCTATTTGACGCACTTACTGTTGCAATGACATCATAATTTTGTCCATTAGTTAATCCACCAACTTGAACTTGCTGTGCAGAAGATGTGTTGGTGCTAGGTGCTTGTATTAGATCACCTGTAGTATTATTGATAATTAAGAAAGTGTCGTTATTGTTTGCATTAGTAAATACAAGACCTGATCCAGCATCAAAGGTAACTTGACCAGAAACATTGGCAGTGCCACCTTGAACAAATTTTCTAAATGATCCTGATGGGTTCTGAGTATTGTTCTTATTGGTATTTTTTACTGCATCATACCCAAGAGGAGTAATTAATTTATTTTTTTGTGCTTCTTTAATTTCAGGACGTGATCTAACTATCTGACCAGTAATAGCAGTATTAGTCATATTACCAGCACCAGCTTCAATCTTTTGTACGTTGAAATTGAATGCATCAGTAACAGCAGTGACTTTACATTTATGTGCTCTATTGGCATTTGTAAACTCAACAATATCACCTACTTTTAACTGTACATTGAAGTTGGAAAGAGTTGCAGTTACAGTCGCAGTTTGAGACGTACCAGACCCAGTTTGAGACGAGATAATAGGACCTGAGCCAGGTAATGCTACCTTGACATCTAATACCGCATCAGCAGTTCCTGAACCACCTGAGAATGAATATGCTTTTACATCACTAAAGTTATAAGATCTAACAGCATTTGCGTTGTTATCTAACTGTCCAATATTAGTACCATTTGCTACGTTTAAATCTAATTGTTCGTTTTGTGTAAATGTTCCTACAACATCACTAAGATATCCTACTTGACTTGCTGAACCACCATTAGCATCAATTGCTACGAATCCAGTAGCACCAGAAGTTCTACCTACAACGAAATCACCAAGATGCCAGTTTACATTTGCTTGACAGTCAAGTTTAGTAAAAAACTTAGTATCAGCAAAGTAAGTACGGTAAACCGTACTTTGGGTATTAACCGTACCTGATTCATAAGCAAAGTTAAGAACTCTTGTTTGTCCAACAATTTGACTTGAACCTGGTATGTTACCTGGTGTAGCAGTTATAGTATCTCTTAAATTAATAGTTTCATATACTGAAGGTGCTTTATGGAGATTTGTCATGAAGACATAATTTCCAATATCAGTAGCAATATATTTGTTATCTTCCCCAACAAAAGTTCTTGGTTTATCTACATCCTTATATGTTGTGGATAAACGTTCTGTCCTAAATCCAGAAATATAGGCAGATCCACTAGATAATTGTATTGCTATATTCTCTTCTGTTGCAGTATTACCATCTCCAGTTGTAGCACCAGCTGCGTATACTCCATTATTAAATCCATCATCAAGATTTTCTCTAGCATCTATCTCAAACTTCTTAACGTAATAGTCACCAGATTCTTCTTTAGTTCTAGTTGCTAGTATTTCATTAATAAATCCAAGGTCACTTCTTTCTACTTTCTTTTCAATCTCTCCAACATTAGTTCTAAGTAGTTCAATAAAATCAGCTGAGTTTGGATCTGTAACTGCCTTTTTAACTAAAGTTAGATTAATTTTAAATCTATCAGCACCTGGTGCTGAGAAGTTTGTACTTCCTACTGCATTATCATATAAACTCTCATCTTCATCAGCAGTTATAATTTTTTCTTCTACTTTTAATCCAACTTTATATGTTGGGTCAGTTCCATACTGATCCAATATGAGAGTTTGTTCTGTTACAGGAGCAAAATATCCTCTAACATAATAAACACCCGCACCAACGTTAGCAGTTGAACCCTTTGAGTTCGCATTAGCATTTAAGAGTTGAGCAAGAGGTGTACCAGCAGCAATAGTTGTAGTCGAGTAAGTAATGTCGCTTTCGCATGTGAGTGTTTCTCCATCGGTAAACGTAGTTGTAACATTATCGTCTGCTTTTTGTAGATAATTGATGTAGAAAGTTATGTTATTTCTAGTAGATGTAGTAGAACTAATAGAAAATAATACACGAGCACGAACACCAGAAGTAGAACCTTTAAGAACTAAGTTATCAAGTTGAGTACGATATAATTCAACGTCAAGATTAAGATAATTGTTTTGAATAATTACACATGCAACATCCTTATTCAAAGTAATACCGCCAGGAATTACTTGAGCACCTTCTTTATAAACACCTTGTCCAAAGGAGTCAATTTGATTCTGCATCAAACTCTGCAGAGTAGTAAGTTCCCTAGCCTGTACTGGATAGCCAGGTTTGAAAAGTACTTTTAGGAAGCCCTTACTAGAGTCAAAGTCGTCGAAGTAAGGAGCTATATTAAGGTTGGTATTCTGTGCCATTTAGAATTCAATTACTACTTTGAGCTCTTCGTTTTGATCCGCAGATCTTGTTATTGGGTTTCTGTTATCTATGTAGAGGATTTCTCCAGAGTTATTTTGTATCTCTTGATTAGCGTATCCACTAACAAAGGAAAGACCTAGTTCATACACAGAAACACCAATTTGAATCTGTGTTGCAGGATTGGGACTTCCAAAATCTGTATTTGGAGTTGCCACAAATGCATTTTGAGATGATGTAATTTGGTTATCACCAGAAAAAGGAATTACATTTCCATTTTGCACACCATCAACTGAGTCTTGATAATATTTCAATACTTTAGTTGTGGAATTATATGAAACTACAAATCCTTTTGCATTTGTAGAAGATTGAGTGATAGTCTCGCCAGGTGCAAAATCACCTGAAGGAAATCCAGGATCATTTTGATCATTTGGAAATATCATTGCTTTTACCGCAGATCTAGTGTTCTGACTACAAACAGTTGTAGTATCAAAATCAAAAGGATTTAATACAAGACCAACTCTCCTGTATGTTAGATCATTTGGAAAATCAACAAATGCACTACTAGTTTCTAATTTACTAGCAAACATTAAACGATATGCACCTAACTCTCTAATAGCGTCAGCACCATGTCCATTATTAGGAGGAATAACAACGTCTAAAGATGCATTTACACCATTTCCAATATTAGGAATAAGTGCAACATCAATAGTACCAAACGTATACTTAGAACCTGCAGTTGTAATAGTAACAGATTCAACAGAACCAGAAGTTACTTTTACAGTGCACTTCGCTTGAGTTCCACCGTTAACAGCGTAATCTCCACGAATAGGAACGTCAGTATATTCTTTGTTATTATAACCAGTACCTGCATTTTCAATAACAACAGTATCAATAGCACCATCACCTGCAGCAGACTTAACGAGTGAATTTTCTAATACAGGAATAAATTCAGAAGTAACAAATTTTAGAATATTATCTGCATCAATGGTGTACATATATTTCCAACGATAAGAATATACGCCAGGACTATCACCAGTTTCAATAATAGTAGTTGAAGTTCCAGTTGGTTCTACTAAAGAAGGTCTACCTCTTGGAAACTCAGGAGTTTGACCATTATAAAGACACTTATAGACATTGAAGTCTGAGTTCATAACATAGAAGTTACTGTCATACAATCTAGAAGATCCGTTAGCAGTAGTTTTTGCAGGTGCATAATCTGGCTTATACATTGAATATGTACGTCCAACCCCTCCTGTAGTTTGTGTAGGATCAATCCAATCGACTCTTGGTATTACAAGAGCAGTGTCCGAAATATCTACACGTTTAAATCCTACAGAATCAGCATAGACACCTGACTGATATGTAAAACTATCAATAGGTTCACCTGCAGGTGGTACATCTGTACTACCCCAAGACTTGGCTCTACCGACAAACATATAGACTTTATTTTGAGTCAACAGTGTATCTCTAAAGCTTTCCGCAGCGTATATTCTAAATTTATCAGTAACTAATGCCATGCCATTAAGCTTTTGTTGTTATTTATAATGATCTCAGACGAACTTCTGGAAGAACGGAGACATTTCCGCTTGCAGTCCGCGAGAATGGAAATTCAACTGTAAATGTTGTAGATCCTGTGACTGTAACTGCGTACTCTCCGTCAGGACCCCAATTCACTTCATGTATTGTAGGACCGCTTGTAAAGTCTAAGAAAACTCTCATACCAGTTACATAATTATGATTAGTAGATGTCGTTACCGTGCATGCTGTACCAGTTGAATTATATGTTCCTGTTAAAACAGTGTGTGCAGCTGCAGTTGTTCCTCTGTATCCTCTACCTCCTGTTGCAACTGTCAAAGTATTAGCAGAAGTGTTTGTTGCACCGTACAAAATTCTTTCTACATTCCATCTGTTTGGAGTAACAGTTGTATCATAGAATGGTATCAATACTTCACCTTCATCAGGGAAACCATATCTCTGAGTAGTATCATAGTATATATTCCTACATTGAATGGTAGTATCAGTGCTATTGATAGATGTAGTAAGGTAAGTGCATCCTAAAGCAAGTGAATTAGATATAATTCTATCTCTAGATTTTCTTTCCATGTCAACAGGATGAACAGGTACAACTGTTGGCACACTCAAGTATCCAGTACCACCATCTGTAATATTGACACTATTCACTTGACCGCTTCCTGATTGAATAGTAGTAGTTGCACTAGCACCAACTCCACTACCTCCTTGGAATAAAAGAATTGGTGGATTTTCATAGTTGCTACCAGGATCGTCAATAATAACTCCAGTTACAGATCCATTTGTTATTTGTGCTGTAAATGTAGCAGTATTAGGTCTTAGACCAACATACTCATAAGTATCGACTGAAGAAGCACTAGAAACTGTTGCAATTAAACGATCAGACCCTTCACTAGCAACTTGCATTCTGTCGCCAGGATCAATAGAGTTAAATGTGTTTGAAACAAATATATCTGCATCAGATCCAGTATAGATGAACAATGAACAAGTGGAGTTTGCTCTTGGTGCTTCACTGAATTTAATAATTGATCCATTGAGAGAATATGCAACGCCAGGTTCTTGGAATACACCATTGATGAATATCATTAAGTTATTAGCTGGTACCACATCTTCATTATCACTTTCTAGAGAGAATGGTTCATTATCTAATTTCATAGTAAATGTCTGTTTACTATTATCAAAGAATGGAGAAATTTCATCTAAAAGAACTAATTTACCAAAGTAGAATCCATAGAAGTCCATACCTGCTAGTGGTGCTTCTGTAAATGTCAACTCACTGCCTGTATATGTGTATGACTGCGTGGTTCCTTTAAGCTGTAATGTACTATTCAAGAATATCAAGAAGTTGTCACTTGCTGGTAGTACTTGTGTACTACCGCCAGATGTCATTGTAAATGTCTTATCATTACCATCAAATGCGACATCTGCAACTCCTACTTGGAAATCTGGTGTTGTGGCTGCACTTCTAACAATACCTGTTAAGTTTCCAGTGTTTGTTCCAACATTCACTGTGATTGTTGTTCCCGTAACCGCAGTAATAGCAACTGCTGTATTATATGCAGGATCGCTTGCTCTTGGGTAAGTTTTCTGAGATCTGTTTCCATCGTTAGTACATGTAAAGACCAATGAGTTAGCAGTGATTGTTACTGTATCACTTGTTGTAAGTGAGTGAGATCCAATCTCCATCTCCATGAGACCTGTTGTATTATCATAGGTTGTTGGAGCAACAGCAGTGAAAGGTCCGCTACCACCACCAGTAACAGTGATATTGTTAGAAGATGCTGAGTTAACAAATGTATGAGCACCAGTTCCCACTGCCTGTGTAACAATGCCCCATAAGGATCTTATGGTAGATTCTACGTCTTGGCAAGAGTTAGTTGAGTATTTCCAATAAGTTTCTCCTGAATTGGCATAAAAATTACCACGACTTGCTTGGCCAGTAGTTGGATTAATCGCTTGAGGATCCTCCAAACCATCAGGATCCTGATAACCAGTTGGGTAATTTGAAGAACTAATAGACTCAATACCAGTAACAGTAGCCTTTATAATTTTACTCTCATCTACATCTATGTTAATAGATTCACCCGCATTTTGAGTAGCATCCACCATATAAATTACATCACCAACCTCATAACCATCTCCTTTTAAATCATCACTAGAACCAGGAGGATAAGCAACAATGTTAGTAATCGCACCACCACTAATTGTTACATTGAACGCAGCTCCATATCCTACCCCCATACTCCCATCGGAGTGTCTAACATAATCTCTATTACTATATGTGAACCATGTTCCATCATTGTAAGTGCCACTTCCACTAAAGTTTCCTATAGAAGTGACTCTACCTTTAGGTCGATAGTCATTATCATCATCATCAACACTGATTGAGTGATCAAAAAACTGATTTTGGTTTACAGGTCCTTTTTGTCCATAACCACCATCACCGCTACCTGTATAAAGAGTGTTTCCATAATTTTGTCCGTCTGATACCCAAAGAGTTGAATCGGAAGTGTAGTTACTATTAATCCATAATATATTATTAGAAATAGTTCTGGCAGGACGGTTACGCATTACTTCAACACATAACTCTTTAGCATTATTGAATACCTGTACAGATTGTCCTTCCTCACCTTGTAGATGAATAGTATCAACATAAAGTTGAGCAGCATCATAAGTTTGATCATTACCACCAAATTCAACGTTATTTGCAACCGCATTTATTAGTAATTTTGTATCACGAATACACTTATCACGATATAGACCATAAGAAAAACTATTATTTGCACCATCCAATGCCATCATAGAATATGCAGTTCTAGCAATTCTATCAACATTATTTCTGATTAATCTTGCAGCATCTGCAGTTTTACTAAGTTTGTAATTACCATACGCTACTACTGCCCTTTCAATACAATTGTTATCGGCACTAACAAATGCGTGGGCACTAGCAGAAATTGCATCAGCATCAGCTCTTACAAAACGATGTTCGTTATTACTGGCAGGGAATCCTGCATCGCCAACATACACTGTAATAGAGGTTGCAGTTCTTTTTAAGATTGGTATCCATGTGTTTACAGTTCCTTCTGGGTATAGACTTGATGCAGTATCACCATCGTTAGACCATATATCTTCTGCATCAGGTTGACGAGGGTATGTTTTTTCAGTCTGGAAATTATCACCATTATAATCGCAAGTAAATACTAAACTATTTTGTTTAATTTTAATATGATCTCCTACTTGTAAATTGTGAGCACCAATTTCCAAATCAATATTACCCTCTTCCCAATTACCATTAGGAGGTTGGTTTGCAGTTCCAGATCCACCTGGATAATATACTGTTCCAGTTGTAGGTTGATATGTTTTGTAAATCTCGTCTGTAGCACCTACAAAAACTGAGAAAACATCATCACCTCTTTTATCAACTGTTAACCATGTATCTTCTGCAGGATCACCAACTCTAGGATATGTGTGATTTGTGGCATTATCATCTCTAATGCATGTAAATGTTAATGAATTAGTTGCAAGTTTAATTCTATCACCCTTTCTAAATGGATGACCAGCTAAGGTGAAGATTATTTGACCATTATGGGGTGTATAATGGGCATTTGTTGGTGTAAATTGATATGGTGAAAGTCCCACCCATGTATGTGCATCAGTGTTTGTGGGAGTTGTTCCATTCAACGCATTGACAGTAATAGTGTTAGTGGACACTGCCTCAACTGGCACATCTCTCTGTCTACCTCTTGTTCCAATTGGATCAGTTTCACGTGGATATGATGCAGTTCCACCACCATTGTATCCACAACTAAACTGTAATGATTCATTTGCAATTCTAACTGTAGAACGTGCAAACGAAACACTATTTGAGCCTGCTGTTACATATGTGTGAGCATCGGTATTGGTAGATGGGAAAGTATTTAAAACTTGAACTGTGAATGTATTTGTAGTACAATCAAGTGCTAATATCCATTTTCCACTAATGTAATCTGTAGAACGAGGATATGATTCATTACCGCCACCATTATATCCACAACTAAATGTAATTGCACCATCTGCAAACTTAACTTGATCTCCATTCTCAAGTCCATGGTTAGGAATTGTTACTACCATCAAACCAGTTTGAGGATCGTATGTTGCACCTGTAGGTGTATGAGTAGTAGCTGCGGTTAAACCATGACCAGAACCTATGGTCAATACCATATCACCTGTTGATGGATTATATGTTCCGTTTGTAGGGAGGAATGGTTTAACTAACTGTTCACCAATAACAGGATTAGCAATTCCTACAATGTCATCTGCTGTATATCCATTGCCAGGATTGACAAGTTTTACATTTGTGACACTTCCATCAGTGACTGTAATATTAGCAGTAGCACCAGTTCCAGATCCACGTTTATTTTTGAGTCGAACTGCATTATATACACCATCACTATATCCTCTACCAGGAACTAGTTCAGCTGGATCATCATTAGATATACCTACATTGACAGTAATTGTTGTTGCTGTTTCTGCAGTGATAGTAAGAGTTTTGTTAGATGCAGGATCTCCTATTCTTGGATATGCATGCTCAGAAGCATGATTATCTGCATCGCAAGTAAAGGTTATTCCACCATCTGCAATAGTAACCGTGTTACTAGTAGTCAAACTATGAGAACCAATCTCAATAACTAGTACACCTGTACTAGGATCATATGTAGTACCAGATGCAGCAGTGAATGATCCTGATGCTCCACCACTAGCAGTAATTGCATTTGTAACTCCACTAACAAATGTATGAACTCCCATTCCAGAATAACCTGTACCAAAGGATTTTATTTCATCTCCTATTTGATCTAATTGGAAACTAGAAGTATATGATGCACGATCATAATACATTATCAAAGCAACAGAACTTTCTTTAGGTGCATCAGAAAATGTAATTGTATCATTTGATACAATATAATTATTTGGGTTTTGGACAATTCCATTTACCATAACTAAGAATTGTTCTTTAATCGAAGTTTTTCCAATCTTAGTGGTTACAGTAACACCATCAACTCTTAGGTTGAAAGTACGTGTGCTTCCGTTAAATCCAGAACTAATATTATCAATCTTATGTGCAATACAACTTAAGATTTTTTGAACATCTAATAATTGTCTTCCAAATATTTGTACCTCTGTAGGAACTGCTGCAGAGTAATCTGGATCTCCCAATGCAAAGTTTGCAATCGTTGAAAATTTACCAGTTGATTTAGCAGAAGGTTTGGGGAAAACATATGTGGTGCCATTAAGTGTCTGTAAACTTGACTGTGGTGAACTTACCCACCATGCCCAAGGTTCATTTGAAGAATAATTTGGATTTAATGTAGATTTGGCTCTGTAAACTTTAGCACTAGATTCTAAAACAACTTGCGTACCAACTACTTTGAAACCTGCAGGATGTGCTGCAAACTTAACTGGATTTTTCCACTTACTAATATTGATGGGTGAAGAAATTTCATATGAATATTCTTGGAATCTATCACTATCATATAGTCTCTGTTCATTAACATCTAAGAAACCAGTGGTTCGTGACCAACCTTCAGCTGATGTACTAATTGGAGATACATTGAATGTAGCTTCTGCTCTATCGAATGCATGTATTTCACCAAATGCTGATGACTCTGCACCAAATACAGGTTCACCAACAACAAAGTCACCTTCTATAATTTCTACACTAAGGACACGTCCACGTCTATCCCAATTTTTTATAATACCGTATGCAGTAAAGGAAGTAGTAGATGTACCTTGATAAACTCTTTCTCCAACTAAGAAATTAGCAGCTTTCATATATGCGGTGATAGAGTCACCAAGATCTATACTAGAAAGAGTAAATGAAGTCAATCCATTCGCATCTCCTTGTGGATCGGAAGTAAAGTTGATATAAGTCTCATTAATCGCATTTGATAAAGTTGTTGCTAATCTAATTTGATTATCAGCTAATCCATTTGCAAGAGTTGCAGCAATAGCATAATATGTTGTGGTTGTTGTTAATGGATCTGGAAATACCCCTACATTCTGGTTTAAGGTAACTTTTGTACCTGTAGGTATTTTTGCATTATATGGGAAGTTTAAAGTGCTACTAGATCTTAGTGCAACCCAATTGTGAGTTACTTTGGCATTTACAGTAGGAGCTGATAAGAAACCTCGGCCAGGATTAGTAACATTAACACTTTGTATAACTTCATTCTCAATAACTGGTTCTAGAACAAAAAGTGATCCACTTCCACCAGTAAGAACAATTTCTGGTATGGCAACAAAGTTTGCACCACCGTCTGTTACATCAAGATAATCAATAACTTGAGTTCTTGTTAATTGTAAATTATAAGTTGTATTTAACTCTGGTTTTAGAGTTCTATCATGACTGTAGTTAAATGTAATATTATCTCCACCAATTTTTAAAATCTCACCCAAATTAGAAGATTTTAATAATACAGAAGCACCAGTTCCTGTTTTTTGTAAAATGTTAACAACAGGAGCATTTTGGAATAATTGACCACCACTTTCTATATTAATAGAAGATATTCCTTGATCTTTAATAGTCGCATTAAATTTAGCATTAATTCCACTACCACCACTAACAAGAACCTCTGGAGCAGACAAATAACCAGATCCACTATTAGTAATTGTTATACTATCGACTGATCCATTAAGAGAGGATAATGTTGTTGCAACATCAACGTGTGTCAGTTCTGTAACCTTCACAACAGCATTAGTAGAGGATCCACCTATCTGATTACCAGCTATGGTAATCTCAGAACCAAGTTTGTAATTACTACCGCCATTGGTAACAGTAAGTGTTTCTATGGTTCCACCAACACCAACTTTAACAGTCAACTGTATATTGATACCACCAACAGGACTTGCTGACAATTGTGTAACACCAGTATAATCACCAGGTGTTAATCCAGTGGGTTGAGTACTGCCAGGATCAAGTATTACAGTTTTTGCCAATCCAAACTCAGGAAGGTCAAGAATGATATCTGGTGCTGATCTGTAATTGGAGCCAGGACCTACTATAGTAACTTCTGATAATTTACCCACATCAGGACCTGAACTAGGAATACTACAAAGAACAACTGCTTGAGTTCCACTTACTGCACTAATACTTGCCTGAGTTTCTGAACTAAAAACTCTACCCCTATCAGCATTAGCAGATAAGGTAGTAAACATAATATAACCTTTATTTGCAGCACCATTCCTTGCATTTTGGAGAGGTTGTATTCTTAATGTTGATGTTAATGGATTCCAATTTAAAACTCTACCCCTAGCAGTTTGTGATCCTTGAACACTCTGTGATATGACAATTTCATTTACTGCAAATGAACCAGACCCAAGAACGTTTGTTAATGTTAAATCTACAAAATCAGGTAATGTAACGACACCTGTAGGTAAAGAATTTGGATCATAACCAGAACCTTTGTTAGTAACAGCAACACCAGATAATGCACCAGCTATTGTTGCCACTGCGGTAGCACCTGCACCAGATCTACTAGAACCTGTTAGTTGTGGTAAAGATTCATAATTACGTCCACTGTCTCCAATTGAGATTGTTGAGACACCTCCAGTTGGATATATTGAGTTTGTACTATATGTGACACTATTAGAAGTGTCATAACCTACCTCAGGTTCTAATGCAGTTACATATGAAGCAGTAGTATCAGTTTTTGAAAGTAGTACATTTGTACCACTCAAAGGTTCGTTCATTATAGTAAAATAACTTCCAGCTGATGCATATGTGCCAGAAAGATCAAAGTAATAAAATATGCCAGGCAAATCTAGCATTTTTACTGTAATAGAGGTTTGTTGATTAGTATTGGTGTCAATAACCTCATCAGTAATATTTTTGTAAGTAAAGATATCTGTATTTGATGGATCAAAAGAAAATGCTAATGTAGCACCATTAAGGGTTGCACTTGAGGTATCAAATTTATATGAGTGTCCATTGATAAACTGGAACTGAGGTTCCCTTACACTAGTAACTGCACTTGTGATAATAGGATTAGGTGTAGATGCATTATAGTTATTGACAAGAATAGTAAATCTTCTAGCAGTCTCACTTCTCACTACTGTAGAATCGCCAAGGTAAGCTGAATCGTTCATACCTGAGAACCAAACAATATCATTAGACTTAACTTGATGTGCAACATCAGTGCGACATACAGCTTCTAATGAAATTTCTGATACAGTAAGTTGGAAACCAGATCCAGATCCACCAACGTTAACATTCTCAACCGTAATAGTATCGCCAATCTTAAATGCAGTACCTCTAGTTTTAACAGCAGTAACTGTTACACCACCACCTTGAACACTAACAGTCAGATCTAATACAAGATCTTTTCCAGAATTATTAGTTTTCATTGGAACATCAGTGTATATGCCTTGGTTGTAACCAGTTCCTAAAGAATTTGTAGTAGTAGCAATAACTGCACCATCTGTACGTCTACGTATGTACGTCCATGTCATTGAACCGTCAGTGACTGTTCCAGTTAGGTGGGATGGGGCGTTATTAGCATCAGAGTCTGATGTTCCAGTTATAGCCGCTTGATAAACTCTATCTGCAACAAAAACCAAATCATATTTGTTATATGCAGTGCTAGTTGACCAAGCAGTAAGTAAATCCATACTCACTAAGTTAAAATACTTGAAGTAGAACTTATTATAATATTGTAAAACTGAAATTTCTCTTTCGTAACTATTATCACCTATGGATACAGTAATTGCATCACCACCAACCAAATAATGCTTATCTGCGGTAGTTAATGTAGCAATTGTTACATCATCGTCCCCAACAACGTAATTTAATGAATTTACAATCTCACCTGTAACAGTTGAGACTGTTCCACTTACTCCATCTCCACCAGTATCATTATTATCAAATATTAGTCGATCATTTACTTTATATCCACTACCACCACCTTCAACAAGATAATCATTAATATTGTTTGATGAATATCTGTTAGTAGCAGCAACTGATAACGATTCTGCTACACCTCCACGAATTGTTGGGTAGTAACTGTAATAACCAATACCATCCTCAATGTATTGTAAAACTTCTCCAGTTTCTAGTGTTATTAGAGTTGTACTATCTTCCATAGCTAACACAAAGTCAATTCTGGCATCTAAGGTTTTTCTCTTAGCAGTGACATTATCAGTTCCGATATATGGTGCTCTAAAACGAATAGCATCTTCTGTAAAATTTTTCTGTAGACCATTTCCGTCCCAGTTAACTTCATTTGCTTCTGAGTAGAAATTAGGTCCTACAAAGTATGGAAATTTAGGTTTTCCACTAACACCATCAATTGTGCAGAAGTAAGCATATACACCATTAGGATACTCAGGAGTTACGCAATATCTACCGTTATATCTGTCTAAATTTCCTAAACCCTCTACATATTCATAATCTTCAATAAACGTTCCCATAGGGTCTGTTAGACCGCTTAGAACGGACGCTCTGGATGCCTTTATCCTATAACTTGTTGCTGGTTGAACATAAGAGTTATATGGGTTTTGATTTTGTGGATCTTCAAATCCATAAGGTCCGTATATGGGATGTCCATCATACGCCCAACCGATAATTGGTGAATGTGCTGTTGGTGTTTGTTCTATCCACGGAGAAGGATCTGCAATTGTTGGAATTCTAGTTACAACACTATCTCCTAAGTAATATCTAAGATTATTTGGATTGTAGAAATATCCATACTCTCCATCATATATTCCAATGTTTTCACCTGTTACTACTGTACCACTTGCATCATCTACAGTTTTTCTATCTGTAAAAGTAGCAGTAGGATCATTGCTCTTAATTTCTCCCTCAGTAGCTGCTTCGTTATAAGTTAGAGTTGTTAAGTTAGTTGTAAAGTTAGCACCTGTGCCAGGATACACAATATCAATTTGAGTATTACCTGTGCTATATCCAATTCCTTTATTGGTAACAGTAACAGCAGTAACTTGATTATTGGTTACAACAGCGAATGCGGTAGCACCAACTCCATCTCCAGTAATAACAACGTCAGGAGCACCAAAATAATCAGCACCACCAAATGTAATAATAATACTTTCTATTTTACCATTCAATATAGATGCATAACCCACAGCACCACTACCAGATTTTAAAGTAATAGATGGTTCGTAAGTATACTGAGTTCCTGCGTCTGTGATGTTTATTGCATCAATAGGTCCTCTAACCACCGCTGTAGCAGATGCACCTGCACCTCCCCCACCAGTAATTGTAATAGTAGGCAATCCTGCAGCAAGGGTATACCCACTACCGCTAGATGTTACAGTAATTCCAGTTACTCTACCATCGGTAATTTGTGCAACTCCAGTTGCTTGTGTACTGTTTGAAGCACCACCACCAGTAATCGAAACGATAGGTTGAGTAGTATATCCACTACCGCCATTGGTTACGTTGATTGCAATAACTCTACCATCAATAACGGCTGTTGCTGCAGCTGATAAACCCAAAAACTCAAAAATAACAGTTCCAACTTGAAAAGTTCCAGTTGTATGAGTTGGATACGCAGTTTTACTACTTACGCCAGGTGTCACTGCCCTATATCTTCTTACAACACCATTATCATTGTGTTTTACAATAATTCCACTAGGATAGTTTGTATCTAGCTTATAATTGGGTTCAAACTCTACTGTAGGTGGATTTAAGATATCATATCCATCTCCACCACTAACTTTAGTGATAGAAGTGATTCCACCGTATTTTTTAGTTTGATTTCCCTTATATGAGAAAAATGGAACTCCATTTACGCCAATTCCAATTTGTCCAATTGGAGTAGGTGTTTTTGTACTCTTTGTAGAAGGAACTAGTGGTATTCTCTTTAAATATCTTTGATTTCCTACATCTGGTGCATCAGAAGCAAAAGGACCTATTGGATGCGATGGTATACCTGTACTAGCAACAATTGCATCAGTTGATGACCTATAAACGTTTTGGACATCAGATGTAAACTTAGAAATTGCATTATTGATGGATGTATACACACTTGTACCAAATGCAAACTCTCTAGAGATGAAAAACTCAGGATCAGTTTCTAATATTGATGCTGAGGGTGCAGATGAAAGAATAAACTCAAATTTAAACTCATTAATGATACCAATGACATCATGTTCATTATTATAGATGTCTTCGGCAGCATTTAGAATTCTAACCTTGTCATCTCTTCTCAAACGATGTTTTTCTCTAGTGGTAACTGTAACACGAACAGAACCATCCGCAGCAGGTGATGATAACTCTGCTGTAACACCTCTAAGTGCCTTTCTAACGTTATATTGGAAAGAACTCCATATTGGATCAAGACTATCGAAACCAGGTGCTCTAGGGGTTGTAACCTTACTTTGAGGAAGGTAATATTTACCACCGTCAGTTAAATTAACACCTCGTGTTCCACCAAACACTTTTATTTGGATTTCAGACCCATCTACGTTACTTTGACCGTAAATTTTAAATGCTGCGAACGCTTCTTGACCTGCAATGTGCTCATCAGCAATAGTTCCTTCTCTAGCACGAGTACATCCAAGAAATTGGTTAACAGTTTTGCTTGCGTAACTTATTATCTCATTTTGAATTCTAAATTTACCATTTTGCTCTGGCCAACCTAAAGTAGAGTCAACTGTAATCGTTGTAAAGTCTAGAGAGTTACTTACATCAGATGCAACTGTTGTTTTGTAAGGTGTTACAAAGGTTCCTGTGGAATTATTAGTATCTACGTCAATTTCAAAAATTTCTCCACTAGATGTAAAGACTTTTTGTACACCTTTAACATAAATGCGTGCTTCATTAACATATGGATCACTTGGATCGTTTTCTTGATATAAAATCTCTCCAACTAACGCTGTGGGGTCTCCACTGACTGCTGTAGCACGAATTACTTCTCTAGAAGTGTAAAATGCGTCACTAGGTTTGAATATTCTATCTCTTGGGTATGAAATTACTGATTCTACGCCAAAAAGTGTCCTCAAAACAAACTGGAAAGACCTAGTTGTACCTTTTGACGCATAAAAGTCCTTAATTCTCTTAATTACAGTAGATTCAGTAATTCCGTCTGCAAAATTCTTTGGATAAGTGGACAAATACTGATCTTTGAACTGCCCCAACATAAAAAGTGGGAAAATATTGTTCAGATTGATAACTTTTGCCCCTACATCATGTGTAGATGCGGTTGTTTCGGCAAAAACGTACTGACTTGCATCTCCAACTGCTTTTATAGCGTCAATACCTCTTGCACAGTCGTTAAAAATGGTTTGTCCCTTGTTTTTATAATAAATGATCTCATCATCTATCATCAAAAGACCTTCATTTGGAAAATCACGAGTTGTAGTAACGTCAACCGTTGTAGAAGTAGCTGACATTGAAGAAATTAGGTCAGTTTCAACAACTAAATCTCCATAATTATCAATATTGTAATAATCACCCCAATTATTGATTATATCAAAACAATATCCTCTTAATTCTTGTGATTTATAATATGCTTTAACAAATTCTATAAAAGTGGGGTATTCATCCTGAATAAATGAAGCAAACTGGCCAGGAATATTATGAGATATTTGTGATTTTGATTCAGCAGTAACCTCGGACGGTACAGGTTGAGTTGTAACCGTTGTGGTTGGCGTAGTCCACTGCCCTACCTTCCAAGATGATTGATTAGTTGCCATTCTTTGTTAACTATAGCTGGACTCTGGTACAACCCCAGTACCAGAAAGATTTGAACCACTACTGATAGTGTCTTCTACAACATTAACAGTTGTATTATCTATACCTATTGTCAAATAGGTTTCTCGTAAAGATATAAGATCATTTGATTCTGGAACTGCACTAATTTGTAGAGTATTTCCAGATGCAATCGTAGATGTAATAACAAGATCGTTAATTACAATTTCTCCCATGTTATAATCAACATTTCCCCAAGAACCACCGATATATTCTTTTTCACCAGTTCCTTTAATGTAGAAAAGTCTCAGTAGACCTGCACCGTCATCATTGAGGAAGTAAGTATTAATTGTATCACCAGAAATAGCAAATCCTGAAGAAGTTATGGTTGGTTGTGTGGACGTTCCAATGTTAATGCGGTTACCATAACATATTTTATAGTTCACACGTGCGTTCAGAGTCACTATGACGTTCTTTCTCATCTTGAGACGAGTGATATTTGAAGTAATTGAGAGGTCTGAGCTATCAATTATACTCTGAAGCTTAGAATATTTGAACTTTCCACCAAATTTATTAAATTCAGATCCAGAATTAAGTGCAGTTAGAGTAGAAATAATCGCATTTTTAATTTGATCAGAAGTTTTGCGTGTAATATTAGGATTAAAATACGCAAAAGTATCAATATCAATGAATAATATGGATGGATCAATAATTTCTGGTTGAATTGCTGCTACAGAATACTCTCTGAGTTTCTTTAATACAACATTTTTCTCCGATAAAGATAATTTATCTGCATTTTTTGGTTTTATTGCCAAAAATACTTTACCAAATTGAGGAGGATCCGCTTCTTCTCCACCATAACAAGCAATTGACGCTACGTTAGGGTAAATATTTGGAATAATTGCTTCATAATCTTGCGTAGAAACTGCTCTACCGAATGCTGAATAAAATTTTGGTGCGGAAAACTTAATTGCTTCCGTAGATTCTGCATCTTTACCGCCCTCTGGACGCTCAACTAGAGAAATTGTTATTCCAGAAGTCACAGATTGAGCTTCATCATTAATAAATGTCGCAATATTTTCAAATTGAAGCAATCCATTAGCTCCAGTACCGCTAGAAGTTGTGTAAGTAGTGCTAACTACATCTCCATTTGATAAACTTCTACCAACAATACCGTCTCCAAACATAATTTCTGGTCTTCCATACTCAGATTCTTCTAAGAAAAATACTTTTGACGTAGAATCTATCTTTGTAATATCTGTTGCTTGTAAATAACGCTCTGTGACAGTTCCAGAAGTGACCTCAACACGTAAAGTAGAGGTATCTGCGTTTTCATTTGTCAAAATAAAACGTTGCCTTTCTGCAGTATTACGCACAAATGTGTCTACAAGAAAATTTCCTTCATATAATTCAAGTCCAGTAAATGTTGCAATTCCTGTTTCGCTATTTACGCTCTGTATTACATCTTGTCCAATTGAAAAAACAAAGTTATTATTATCTAAACCTGTAAAATTAATTACCAATCCTTTCTGTAGAGTAATTCTAGCGGGATATCCTTTTGTAATTACGCCTTGTGCGTTAGTTGTAACCTGTGTTTGTACATTAATATTTACCGTACATTTACTAGAACGTGCAGAACGAGGTGTATAGCCAAGCATTCTTGCTAGCTTTACAACATTTTCACGTAAAACTGCCGTTTCAAGGAAACCTTCATTAACTGCAAGGTTAGCATTTACGCTTGTATAGTAAGTATTATATGCAAGAGTATCTAAAAGCACCGTCATTGACGATCCCTCAAAGTCATAATCGCTAAATTGTGACTGTGATTTTAAATAATCTTTAATTTGTGCCTTGATTTGGTTAAATTCTAAGGCATTGACCTGTTGAAATGACATTATTGTTTCAATGCAAGTTCTATTGAATCTACTTTAGGAGGTAATCCTAAAATTACATAACGAATTGATACATCTAAGTTGTTACGATCTTCTGTCCAATCAACTAAAGTTTCTAGATGTGCAACTCTAGGTTCATGTATGTTAATTGCATCTGCAATTCTATTCTGCAAATCAGCAGAAATACTTGGATTAGCATTTTCAAATAGCAACCCGATTACGTTGCCACCGAACATAGGATTAAATGGTTTCTCATGAAAGTTGTATAATACAATATTTTTCACGGACTCCTTAATTGCAGCCTCATTCTTCAGTGACAAAACATCATTTGTTACTGCGTTCCTTTCAAAAGTCAATGAGAAGTCACGAAATGACTTCGATTTAAGAGACATTTATATCCAAAGTTTACCTTCAGATATATTTATACTTCTTTTTTAACATTCTTTACCTTCCTATCAGATCTAGGATCAGTAATTAGATATCTACAGTACTCATTACCATGATCGTAGAAGTGATCTGACATGTCTACAGGAATATTTGCATTCCTTTTACCATCTACAATTCTATTTGCCTTGGCCACGATACCTCTTTTTTGCTTTGTTACGAGAGGTAGCACCATACTTAGTATGTTGTCCTCTACCTTGTCTTGTTTTCTTTGGGGTTGCTTCAATTGTTGGAAGACCCATTGCATATCTAGTTGCCATAATTTAACCTGCGAATACGTTTGGTGAACCTGCTGCAACACTTGTACATGTTGCATCTCCTACTCTACCACATCCTTTGCCATTTACAAAGACTGTGCTACTACCACTTGATATGGCTGCACTGTGAGGAGGACACGGTGAGCCTGGTAATAAGTGTACAGTATTACTATCTCCTTGTCTAGAGATGGGAATACCATTACAGAAGACGTTACCGCTACCCTGTGCTCTGGACATTCCAGTAC
>VTLG01009249.1_pt1 | contig 60091 bp, 78 predicted proteins | sample 4694571 | NCBI WGS metagenome assembly VTLG01 (sample SAMN12604809, study PRJNA352737) | marine metagenome | biome: ENVO:00000447; feature: ENVO:00000209|ENVO:00000569|ENVO:01000036; material: ENVO:00002151; isolation source: viral sequences binned using virsorter ...
CATCATAAGACCTTTTAACTGCGTCTGCAATATGCCAACCACCTTCGTTAACTATTCTATGTTGATTGTGGTAATCTCTTACTAAAGATAATATCATCATAACTATATGTTCAGCAACTGACCGTGAGTTACAATAAGTTACTTCAACTACATCAACTTTATGGTCCATCGCCGCTTGTAAATCTACATGGTCTGAACCTATACCGGCTGTGATAGCCATTTTTAATTTTGGTGCTGACTCTATTCTTTTTCTATTTAAATAATAAGGCCAAAACGGTTGTGATATAACTATGTCAGCGTCAACCAATTCTTTATCTGCAACGCAACCATCTGCGTCTTTATCCGAGGTCACAACTAAAGTATGTCCTGCGTCTTCTAAAAATTTTCTTAAGCCTAATTCACCTGATACACACCCAAGTAATTCACCTGGATTAAAATCTCTACCCTTTGGTGTAGGTAGTGTCATACCATCTGGATATTTTTCTAATTTGGGTAAGCATTTCAATGGATATGCTGAAGGCATTCCATCTTTGGGGTCATCATATAATATACATAAAATTTTCATTATTCTTTATCATCTCCTTCATAATATTTTTTATACTGTTCTAGTGTTGCGCCTTGTTTAATTATATATGCTCTTATCTGAGCAAAGTTTTTCGCTAACAATTCATAATCTTCATCTGATAAACTAAACAACACAGGATCCAGTCCATCTTTTTTCATCTTGGCAAAGACTTCATCTGCATTATCACTTGTAATAATAATCCAGTTCAGAGTTTCCATATCTGGACTTTCTGGTTTATCCAGATTTAAAGGTGCTCTTTCAACTTCTGTTTTAAATACTTCTAATTTTTTTATACTAGAACAACTAGTAAGAAATATAAGAAGGATTGGCAATAGAAGGACACTCTGAATTAATTTGTGACTTCTTTGTAGCATTCTTTTCCTTTTCAGTTAATGGACTTCCCATTGCAATTTCAACACACCTTTGAGCATTTTCACTTGCTCTATTTATAATTTTTTGGATAACCTTTGACTTTGCCATTGCAAGGTTACCAATATCTCTTTTTTTGCCAGAGGCGTTGGTCTTATTAAATTTATCATCCAACGCCTTTAGCTCAGTTTCTAGTGTAAGTTTCAAGGCATTCAACTCTTTGTTGGCCTGTAAAATATTATCAAAATCTTTTTTCTGTTGGGCAATTACTTCTTGTTGTGAGGTTACGGCCATTTCTAATTTAATGGCATTCTCTTTTAATACAGCGTTGTCAGCTTTGAGTTTATACACATAAGCAACACCACCTGCCAAAGAAGCCAGCATTAAACCGACCATCACCATTTTCATTGTCCCAAACATTATATTAGTCTTTCTTAATTACTGATAAAATTCCCCATATAATAGCAGCGTAAGCAGCTATTTTTACAAAGGGACCACCTAATACTATTAATAGTCCCAAAGCAATCAAACTTGCGCCTGACCATGAAGACATTTCTTTCACTCTACTTGTTATCCAGTTCATAAGATTTACTCCTTTTTTTTGTTAAATCTTGGCACCAACTTTACGGTGTTTTCTCCAAGCCATAAAACCACCTAGTCTTAATGAATAGTAAGCTAGATAGTTCATAAGATAGAAACCATTAACTTCTATATTAATATCTCTAAAGATTTCATCTGCTCTTTTTTGAGATATAATACCCATGGTATCTTTCTTATTTTCTCTTAATAAGGTTTCATATTTATAAGCATAATCATGTATAAGTCCTCCCATTAAGAGCACCCCAACTGGTGATAAAAATGTATGCAAGAATTTTGGTATACTTGCTCCATCAAATTTAAAACCTGCTGGTATGACAAATTTCTTTCCATTTAATTCGTATGAAAAATCATCTGCGATTTCCCATTGTCTAACTCCTAGTAACCAATGTAGTATGCCTTTAAAAAAACCTTTATCTTTTGTTCTTATTGGTATTGGTTTCATTGTTGGCATTGCTGAATATTTAAATCTATAACAACTAGGTTTCTTCTTATCAAATAAATTGATAATTAATCCTGCTATAACCACTAATATTAATATTGACCACATCCAAAATTTCATAGCTAAAGTAATTAACAGTTCCATCCTACTCCTTATTGTTCTTTTTAATAACGCCCTTTTTAACCATATGTTTATGTAATGGTGTTCCTTCAACATCTTTTTGAGCAACAAGACCTACTGCTCTACTTGACCTACTACCTTTTCCTTTAGGTGGTTTACTAGCACCAGTATCCCCCATACTTTTAATAGGGTGTACAGAGTCAATGCCACCAATAGCAAAACCTTTAGTCATATATTCTTTAAAGCTTTTCATCAAATTGTCCTGCATGTGGCGTATTGTCTGCCAACTGGTCTAAAAATTTTTCATTAAAGGTTTTCTTTTTTGGTGTGAGTTTGACTTCTTCTTTTGGTATGCCAGAATAGTCATCAATCTTATCTTCTAAATTATTTAGTGTTTCATTAACGCCTCGTAATACTATATTGTTATTATCTAGGTTTTCTTTAATGTTAACACCCATTCTTTTTAAAATGTCTTTCTTTTTCTTGATTAATTTTGATTTCTTACCGGTTGGATTCATGTCAACACCACCGTGAGCCACGGCATTTGTCGGTGCTTCTTCATTCATTTTATTTACTATGTCTTCAACTACTTCTTTATAATGCTTGGGCATATTCGTTCTCCGCTACTAATTCTCCATCTCTTTCATAAACATCAACGCCAAAACAAGTTATGTATGGTGCAACATCTATTTCAGGTCCCTCGTTATGTTCTTTTAGGTACTCATCATATAAATTTTGTTCTTTTAAATATGTTACTACGGCTGCTTCAATTAAATCTTTATATTGTGTATAAGTTCGGTCTTCTCTAAGCATTAATGCTAAAGCAACTGCAAAAGAACCTAATCTACTACCTAATCCTGCCTTTTGTAGTATTCTTTTTAAATTAAATACAAATCTATGTAATACAGTATAAGATTTCTTTTCTGCATGTTTATACAAAGTTTTATATTTTCTTAAAACTTTACCTTTTTCATCAATTATTCCATGTTTAAAAGCATCCTGCTTATTAAAAGGAGTAACTAACAATTTTACCACTCGGTAAGTTATTAAAAAATCAATTCCTCTACTCATAGTTCTTTTAACATTTCCTCTATGTTCTTATCTGTTTCTACATCTTTTAGTTCATGTGGATATAGATACTCCAGATAGTTCAAACACGCTTTTAATACTGGCCAATATTTCTTATCAACCTTAAATAATAATAATGTAATTGCCACTTCAGCACCAAAAACATTCTGTAGTACGATAAGGTGATTTAAAACCAATCTGATTTTAATTTCCTTTAATATCTCATACTTACGCAATAACCTTTTAAGATATTTAAATCGCTTAATATCATCATAAAACTCCTCCTCTGTTTCAAGGGTAGGGTTATCATAGTTCTGTTGTGCAAACAACAACCAATTATCTTTGGTTATCTCTTTGAACATAAAAAGTCTTTATGCTAATTTAGCTAAGACTTTTGATGAACCGTTTTCTAGGGTGTTCCAATTAACATTAAGTTTCAAACCACCCTCTTTTCTATGAGATATACCGTCATCATTAATATCGGAACCATCAATGTCTTTTCCGAATCTTCCGCCAAATTGGCACACTTCTCCTGTTACTGAACCATTAGCCCCTTCCATTGCTGGAAGTTTAACTTCTAATCCAATTGTTTTTAATTTGTTTGCTAGTTGTTCAACAGCTGCAACAGGATTTAAATATTCCTGAGCTGCTATAGAACCAACAAAAGCATTTACTCTATCCAATATTTTTTGGTCGTGTATGTTATGAGCACCAATATTACCATCTTCTACAGAGTTAACCTCTGGTGTACCAACAGTTCCACCACCACTTTTAGCCTTGGAAGAGTGTTCGTTCATATGTTGTTTTAAAGTTTTCATCTCTTCTCCTATTAAGTCTTCTTCAAAATCCTCTAGTCCGCCATCTTTAATATGTTGTTTTAGAGTCTTCATTTTAAGACAATACTTCCTTTAAAGCCTCTTCTTTTGCTTTGGGTTTTTTTGGTTGACACAACTCAATTAACTTATTAGTTTGTTGAATTGCACCGTTCAAAGCATTCAAATTAGCTTTCATTTGCCCCAAATCATTAGTGACTTGGTTAATTTGTTTATTTAATTTATCAAAATCAACTTGTAAAGCAGATTTTTCATCAATCAGTTGTTCGTATTTAATCATTATATCTCCTCAAAAAATTACGCTATTACAAAACCGTGGCCAGCCATAACATTCCAATTAGAATTTTTAAATATTAATGTTACAGTTTCGCCTTCAGCATTTAAAGTCACGGTAGAACCGCCTCTTAAATTTGCTGGTGTTATTGTGATTGCGTTTGTACCCGCTGTGGATACATTTATAATAGTTTTAATTTGTCCGTTTGCACCGTCAGCTATCGTACAAGGAGCAGTCGCTGAAGTAGCGTCTACCTCTGTTACTGCATTTGTAACTTCAATTGCTGTTGATGTAGCACCGTCACCTGTTATTGCTTGAGAAGTTGAATTAAAACCTGCCCATGTGGGTATGTTATTAAATACATCTGCCGCTGTGATTTTCTTGTTGATTGGTGTTCCGCTTGGGTCATCTACTATATGAAACAAGTCAACACTTGCTAGACCGTCACCAAGGTCGGTCAATTGCGTGATTTTTTTATCAGCCATTTATATCTCCTGTTAACCCCAATTAGCTGGGGAATGCTACTGTAGGTAATTTCCTACATCACTTTGTTAATTATATTTATAAGGGCGGACTAGCCGCCCCTATAAGTTAGTTTCTATTAAGCGTCTTGCGAATTAGTTAACGCAACCAAAGTTTCATATGAAACTCTACCAGCTCTTCCGCCAGAACCAGTTGTCTTTAGGTTCCAACCTGCATGAGCGATAGCGCTTGACTGGGTTTCTGAATCTTTAAAATTAAAAAGACCCATAGTAACACCAGTAATAAAGTTATCTGCTGTAGCGTCATTGAACAAATCTGTTCTTTCGGCAGCTGTCCAATCTCTTCTGATAGCAGCTACAGACCATAACGGTGCTCCAGCAGCTTCATCTACATTAGTATGACTTGGCATATTATTCTCTCCCTATTAAGTTTAAATTAATGGTACTCACATTTCTTATAATGTACCACTATTTATAAGGAAAGAGATTAGAAACCTAGTTTTTTGAGCTGTTTGATGGTGTTGGAGGTTGATGTATGATAAATTCCTATGCCCCCTCGTCTAGTAAATTCACTAGCATTCTTCTCATAATCATCAATTAAGACAGCAGGACTTCTATATCCTGTTTGAGCATAGTCTTTCTTTTGGAATCTTCTAACTAAATTTATTCTGTTATTAGGTAGACCTAAATTTCTTTTAGCCCATAACAATTTACCAGGTATACAAGTAGGGTCCCTCACTTCTTCAACATGAGCTGATAGTATATCTGGATTATATTTTTTGATGTATGACCAGAGTTGTTTGCCGCCTGACATCCAAGGTAGTGTTGACCAAAAATCTTTCTTGTCAACAATTGGTTTCCATTTATCAAGTTTGGACATGTTCATCCACTTATTGATATTAACGCCTACAACTTTTTCTGCTTGTGATTTGAAGTCACAAAGGACTCCATCCATGTCACAATATAGTTTTGGTAACGACATAGTTACCTTCTATTTGTTAGTTTTGCCGGAATATGGTTTTTGTGTATCCATTTTCACTTCAGGTTCCATATCCACTTTAGTTGGTTTTTCACCTGTCATGGTCTTTTTTCTTTTTAGGTCCTTTTCATCTTCTTTTTTATTGGGAACCATAGTTTCAAGACCTTCTTTTTTATATTGCGAATCAATCTTGGAATGAAATGATTGTTTTTCTTTAGGTGTCATTGAACCAATACCACCCATAGTATTTTTTAATTCTTCATCATATAATTTTTGATAAGCTGGGTCTTGATATTGGGCTTGCTGTTTAGCAATTACATCTTCAATAGTACCTGGTTTTTGTTTTAAATAGTTTGCCATATTAATTTCCTTTTATTAACCTTTCATAGGTATCTCTTGACGGATGTACCTCTTTAGCCATAATTTTATCAGCAATATCATGTGCCTTCTTAATAGTTTTCTTTTCTAAAGGCGGCTCATCATTCATTTTCTTTTTAGCAACTGACATACCAATTGCATATGCTGAATCTTTATCAGTTTCATTTAATATATTAACAAAAGTTTCCCTTTGTTCATTAATTTCTTCCGGTATAATTTTAATAGCCTTCATTTTAGAAAGATTGCCTGTTTTATACCAATCAATCCATTTTTGTGCTTCTTTTTCTGTCTTGTAACTACCGTGTACAAATTTACCGCCATCTGTTTTGATAACCTGTACGGTAAAATTTTCTTTTATACCTAATTTTTGTTTCTCTTTTTCAATTTCTTTATCAGTTTGTTTTTCACCTTGTTTATCGCCTGCTTTTTGCATACGACCTTTTTGAATTAACAGGTCTGAATATCTAGTGTACTTACCTTCTACTAGTTTTGATATGTGTGGTATATCTGCCGCTTTAATAGCCAACTGCGTAGGTATATCCATCTTCTTAATCATATCTTTGACACTTGCTGTTACATCTGTAGCCTTCTTATTCTTCCAAGTAGCCTTAATGTTTGCAATCTGTGAAGATGATAATTTACTTCGCAAGTAATCTTCGGATTCTTTTACTTCTTCCTTTTTTTTCTCTTTTTCTTTGTTAAGTTTATCTCTAATATGTTTATATGCAATACCAATTTGTAGTAATGGTTCACCTGTTTCTGGATTAATTAACTTTTTAGTTTGCTTTTCCATTGACCGTTGTTTTTCGGTTTCAATTTTTTGTTTCAATATATTAACTTCATCTTCCTTTTTAGCTAACTTATCTCCATCACCATTGCCTTCGCCATCCATCTTATCTCTTTTCAATCTAATCTTTGCAATCTTAACACCAGGTTTATTATCTTTAGAAACTGGTGGAACCTTAGCAGTTGAAGCTCCCTTTTCATCATCAGCAGCTTCTGTCCATAAATCTTTAAGAGATTTGGTCAACTGTTCAAAACTAATTCTTTTTCCTGTTGCCACATCTTTTGCCTCTTCAGCAAGTTTGTCGCCTGTAGGTTGTTTTTCTGCAACTCTATAACCAAATCTATATTTCTTCTTTTTACCTGTAGAAGCACTACCTCGTCTTGAAGATGAATTGGCACCACCTGGCATTGCTTCTTTAAAATTTAAATCGTGTTTAGTGATTGTAATATCTTTTGCGCCATCTTTTTTTAATTGAGCAGCTTTATCGTCTGCGTCTTTTTTTGTTTTATATGCTGCTACTAATCTTTTTCCATTTTTAGGGTCAAAATATCTTACTGCAAATCCTGGTTGAATCTTTTCTTCTAAAGATTCATTAACTTCTTCTTTTCTTACCGATACACTCAATTGTAAATACTCTTCATCTTCTTCTTTATCAATATCAATATCTTTTTCTGCTATACCTTTACTCATTAATGCTTTTTTAATTGCTTTAGCGTCCTGGTCAATGTCATAATCTTGTGATGGTTCATATTCTTTTGACATATCTATACTACCATCAGCATTATGGTCAATATTAATACTACCATCTGTTACTACATCTTCCAAATCTTTTTTAATAGCAGCCTTATCTAGTTTTGGTCTTGCTTTAGGAGTTGATTTACTATCTCCAGAACCAGCACCATCATGGTTATGAGCACCAGAACCTGGTCCACCATCTGTTGGAGGTCCACCTTCTTTTTTAACTGCTTCTTCAATTGATTCATTCGCTCTCTTCAATGCATTAGCAACACTTGGATGACTTGCTAAACCTTTTGCAAGTTTTTCAATTGCCTTATGAGCACCTGAATAATTACCACCCTTATATCTAGGGTCATTTAATATACCAAATGCCATCTTGATTTGTTTTTGAGTAAATTCTACTAGAGTTTCTTCGGTAATTATTTCTCCACCATGTTTTTTACGGTATAACAAAACATCATTATACTTACCTGTGAATACAACTTTACCATCTTTTTCTACTTTGTAAGTTTTGTTACTATCTTCACCTAAAATACCTTTAACAATTGATACTTTAACTTTTAATTTTTTAGCAATCTCTTCAGCAGAAGCACCGTCTTTCTGCATTTGGTCAATCTGTGACATCTTACCTTCATCTAAAGGCCAAGGACCTTCGTTCATTTGTTTTAATTCTTTTAGAGAAACCTCAATACCTTCTTTTCTTATCTGCATTAACATTTGTGCTGTGTGGGCGTGCTTAGAAATAAGTCTAGCACTTGACATTGCTGAAACAAAAGGTATATCTGCCTTGTAAAGTTGTTTTAATAGTTCTTTATTACTATCGAATCTGTTGAAAATTTGTTGTAGTTTCTTAGCATTATCAAGGCTAATTCTTTTGCCTTTCATATCGGCGTATGCTTTTTTAAGATTTTGTACCTGCATTGCTGTAGCTGTATTCTCTACTACAGTACCGTATGCGTCAGCCATTGTTTGTCTATATCTAGTCATTAGTTTCCCTCTATAACTTGTCTATCATTTTGGCAACTACCTCGTGGAGTTTTGCCTTCCATGTTTCTTTATATCGTCCTCTATATTTATCTATTGTAGAAGCTGAAGCTGCCCATTCTTTTACATCTTTTTCAGTTGGTTTTCTAGGATTCTCTTCTTTTGTAATCTCCCTCTCTACAAAACCCTTAACATATCTCTTTCTCTTATGATTGTGGCTGTATTTCCTATTACTTGCAACCTCTCCACTACCTTCCCTAGATGGTTGATACCCTCTTTGTTCATATCCTGCGTATTTTGGTTCACCAGGTGTTATAGTGGATGTATGTTTCGCATAATCTTGGCCTATATCAAACGATTCTTTCTTCTCTGATACTGCTTCAAAACCATAGTCAACATCTAAATTATGTTCATGCATTTCTACAGCTCTATCAGCTGATATAGGAATACAATCCCATATCCACGCCTTATGTAGATTGTTTTTATTATCTTCTACAACAATATAATTAGTTCCTTTTCTAACAATCTTACCTTTAATATCTTCTTTGACATAATCAACTTCGTCACCAAGATTAAATATTTGTTCTCTAATATAAAGGTCTCTAACTTGTTGTTGTTCAAACTCGTTTAAACTTGCAATAGGTTTTGCCTTTTTCATATAGATATAATTGGCAGCTATCTGCATTCCTTGTCTAACTGCTTTCATAATTTCATCTGCATTTACACCTCTAGGTAAACCTCTTTGAAAACTAGCCATATCTCCCTTGGCAGCTGCGGCTCTCATCTTACTTGCACTCATACCACTAGCACCTTCGGCATCGGGGTCCCTTTCGCCTGCTGATAATACATTTACATTGTCAAAATTATAATGACCATGTCTTGATTTTATATCATTGTATTTGTTAATAATGGTTTCAAATTCTCTTACTCTATCACTACCAACTACCATAAAGATTTCTGTAACACCTTGTTTGTATAACTTGGTACAAATATCAAGTATCATATTAGTAGTGTTAATTTCTATCTTTCTAGCGTGTCTAGGAAACATCTTTTTCATTATTCTTAATTTTTCATTTGCGCCTAATGGATTCTTTTTAGCGTCTTCACTTCTACTTAAATATATTCTGTAATCATCAGCACGAACACTCGCCACTTTATTAATAAGTTTTTCATGGCCAATTGTTGGTGGATTAAATCTACCAAATGTAAACGCAAGTGATTTTCTTCTTGCTTCAGTTAATTCTTCTTTCAAACCTGCAGCTCTAACAGCGTCATCAAATTCTTTGTAGTCTATACCAAACCATTGTGCTATCTTTTGTTGGTCAATTTTATAATTCTTACTTTTCCAATACGCTAAAGCTCCTTTTATTCTGGCTCTATGTGTAGTCCATCTTTTCAAATCTCTCATTCCAAATTCATTAAGTGCTTCGGCTTTTAAACTATCAATCTCTGCGTCTGTTACTTCTCCATCATCTAAAATATCTTTGCACTTCTTATAAAATTTTAAGTAGTGGTATTTTTCCAACATCTTATAGATAACTGCTTTAGGTAATCTATTCTTAATACCATATTTTCTTATTTCTTCTGGCGACATATCACTATCAAAGGCTGCTCTTCTATCAAGAGCAACACCATCACCAATTTTTATTATGTCTGTTATACTGTCTTCAATTTCTTCTAATTTACCATTAATTCTATCTTGCAAATTTAAAATGTCATCTGGTTTTAATTCTTTTAACTCATCATAATCAATAATGTCCCTTTTTAATTCACCTTTTACAACATCTATCTCTTGTACTTTTTTATTAAAGTCATTGATATATAAATCCATATCAAAGGTAAAATCATCTGGTCTTTTAACAAATACATTTCTTTTAATATCAAATACTGCGTCTGCCTTTTTATTCTGGTCTTCGTAAGTTTCCTTATCTGTAATAATATAATAGTTAATAGGGTGTTTAGAACCTGGTATTAATTTACCTTGTATGTTATCTGGATTTGCAACTGACAAAAACTTTTTAGATAATCTTAATCTTTCATCTTCTTGCTTGTCAACAGGCACATCAAACAATACATTGATGTCCAAGTCTGCGTCATTTCTATATCGTTTTGTAAGTATAGAACCAATCAAAGTATATTGCAAAACAGGATATTCTTTTTCAAATTCCGTAAGTTGTGCTTCAATCATCTTAATTACAGATGATTTTATCTTTGGGTTTTTTGTGTTGGCATTATCAAACACCATAGGTGCATAATTTATCCTAGGTATATCAATAATACTTTCTAAAAATGTTTTTATCATCTTCTTCTTAATTTTCTCTCTGTTGCCATCCATCTCTTTGCCGTATAACTTTTAATCTTTTGGCCTAGCAACCTTCTAATTGATTTGTTAGCTTGGGTAATTACTTGTGTAGTAAGTTCTCTATCACTTTTATTATTATCTATAACAATAAAATTAGCAGCACCAAATAAATTTTGAAACTTACCCAAATTACTTTGTACAGTTTGCCAAGACTTCTTTGTAATATATTCTGGTATAGTTCTTTCTCTTTGGGCATTTCTTTCTAAAGCAACATCTAAAGTTGTGTTAACAAATACCATATAACAATCGTAACCTAATTCTTTTAACATTCTTGTCTGTACACTAATCTTATCATAATCTCTACCAGTACCATCAATAACCATTCCTAATCTACCCATAATAGCAATGTCTAACAGTTTGCCAGCAGTTGCCTTTGCTCTAGCCCTCAACATATCTCTAGTTTCTTCTTCACTATCAGGCATTTTTAATGATAAACCATTTTTCTTCAATGCGTGTTCAAAAGCACCGTCTGAATTTACAACCTTTAAACCATGACCAGCAAATGCACTATTAGTTACAAATGTTTTTCCAGAACCTGGACCACCTGCTAAAAAGAAAGCCTTAAATATATGTTGGTCATATAAGCCTTCTTGCAAGTCTTGAAATCTTATGTCATCAAACTTTTTCATTTAGTTTTATCTATAATAGTCTGTGCTATTTCCTCTGGTGTTCCACCCTCTGCTTTAATTTTTATCAATTCATCTTTATAATAATCTAAAAGTGGTGCTGTTTCTCTTTCATAAACTTCCAATCTGTTTAGAATAATATCTGGTTTATCATCTGCTCTACCTCTAGCAGTTAATCTTCTAATAACTTCTTCCTTTGATACATCAAGGTAAATAACATGGTCATATTTAATACCAACCTTTTCCATTTCTTTTGCTTGTTCAATGTTTCTAGGAAAACCATCAAATATATAACCCTTTTGAGTATCTGGTTTTTCTAATCTATCCTGAACAGCCTGAATAACAGTATGCGTAGGTGCAAATTCACCTTTTGCTAATAAAGCTTTTACTATATCATTTTTCTTTGACAAAGCCCTCATCATATCACCAGTATAAATGTGTGGTATGTCAAGTTTCTTTTCTAATATTTCGGAGTAAGTTGATTTACCCGAACCAGGACCACCAATCATAATAATTCTCATTCGTCCTAAAGCCTCAAATATGTGTTGTTTAAAACTCTTCATTACCACCCTTTAGGCATTGTAAAATTCTGCCTACTAAATTCTAATCTGTCTACCAGTTTAATGGCACCTGCAACCTTATCAACTGCAACATAACCCTCTGGTGCTGTTACTCTATAACCACTAGATGTTCTTATAAAATGACCTATACTTTGTATTTGATTCATCTTCTGCAACAATGTAGTCTTACAATTACCTAATGTAATATGACTAGCAATTGCAAAGTATAAGGCAGTTTGGTTTCTATCTATAAATCTTACACCATCAGCCTTCGCTTGAATATATTTCGCTTTACCTTTGTCAGTTTTTCTTGCGTCAATCTCTGCCTGTAAACTATTTTCATAATAGTCTTTAAACTGTTTTTGCATAGTTCTAACTTTTTCCATACCACTATTAGAGTTCTTAATAAAATAATTGAAGAAAGTTTTTAATCTAAATCCAACTGACAATTGGTCTTGTGTTGACTTACTCATTAAATCTAAAATAGGTCCTGCTTTTCTTAATGAACCTTCAGCCATCCGTATTTGTGCGTCAAATTTATTTAAGTCTGGTTTACTAAACATAACAGCTGTATCTTTATAACCAGCACTTGCTAAAAATACATTTCTATTTGATGAACCTGTTACTGTACCAAAACTTGCTGATAAAGATTTCATAGTTCTACCAGAATATTGAGTATGAAATACTATACCCATTTTTGCTCTGGCAATTTTTCTACCAATATCACTATCAACTGGTACTGCATATGTAATGGTGTTAGGTGTGAATGATACCATCTTTTCACCACCTATGTTAACTGATTTAAGGTCATCTGTAAATAACAAATCGCCTTGTAGAATACCTTTAATATTTAATCTGGAAAGGTTTGCTAAACAAACAGATAGTTTCTTTGCAACCGTACCACCATGGTTTCGGTTAATATCTCTTTGTGTATAATTGATTTTGGGAGTGACATTGAATACTGATTTAGTACCAACGAAGAATTGACCATTTTCAGGATTGACACCACATATAATAGCTGGAGCACCGTCCCATTTAACAGTAATATTTGAATTGCTTCCACCACTACCAGCCAACATATTCCTAACTGAATTTAGGAAATTGATAGCATTCTCACCACCTTTAGCACCCCTATTGATTATATCATCTTCTAGGTGTTCTAGGTGGGTGTTCTTATCGCTAGTGAAAAAGCCTTTAAAACTAAAAAACTCGTCTAAACTTGTTTCCATTTATTCCTCATTTAATCCATTAATATAATGTAAGTTCAAGTATCCATTAACAAATCACACTACTGTCCTATTTATAATTAAAGATAAGTGAAATCACCCATAATTCTTGTTGGATAACCATCTACACCTTGTGTATCTCTGATATTAAGTTTAAGCTTATATTTACTTGTTTGTATCTCTATATCCACTCTTTTCCCTCTACCAGTTTTACCTCCATAAAATACATTACAAGATAAAGGTCTGGCAGCCTTTGTCATATAATTTTTATCTATTTTAAAAACTTTAATTTCATTAGAAAGTTTGTGTACAACCACAAACCCATATCCTATACCTGATTGTAAAAATTTCTCCAAATAAGGTTTATTAACTTTAGGAAATGTATTAGTTTTTACTCCTTGTTTTAATTTGCCATTAAATATTTTACAGAAAATTTTATTATCAATACCAAACATTTTAAGTAAAGCTAGACCTTGTAGATTTTTCACCTCGCCAGTTTGTATCTCAGCTTTAGTTAATATAGTTTTAACACCAACATTGAAAAATGTAGTAGTACCACCTAATTTTAAACTTAAAAATTCAATCTCATTGGTACGAGAAGTTTTATGAATTTCGTCTGCTTCGTGTAAGGTTAAATCAGTTACCACTCTACCTATGTCTAAACTTCCTGTAGGTGATGTAATAAAAGGACCAGGTCTAAATGCTAAAGGTCGTTTGGTGTTTTGAGCACCTTCTTCTTTAACCACTAGAGATTTTAATTTATCAAATTTAGCTATTTTTGCTAATTGGGTTATTGCTTTATTAATTTGTCTATCATTACTTTCTTTTTCTTCATCCCAATGACTTCTAATAGCATTAGCAAATGTATTTTCAAATAGATTACCTCTATTTTTTACACCTCTATTACCAGATGAACCTGCTCCAAATTTAATTTTAATGGTTTGGAATTTTAAATCTTGTTTAATATCCTTTAATTCTACCATACCTTGGAGTTCTCTGGTTACATTAACCGTACCAAGTTTATTAACATCAATATTAACAGGTGTTTTTATCTGCTTATATTTTTTTGTTAAATATTTGTATAGTTCAACTATTTCAGCCGCATTATCTGGTTTATCTGAAGTAGCTTTGATAATCTCACCAGCTGTAGTTGGAAATAAAGTATATGCCATAATTCTCTCCTTATACTATTTATAAAAAGATTTGGCAACTAATAATTCCAGAGCATTTTAGGTATGCCACCGTTTGGTTGCCATACATTGTTTTTGTTATGAAAATCTGCAAGTTTCTTGGCGTCTTCTTCAAAGAAGTGTTTAGCCACAACATGGTTAGTAGGTTGTTCTCTAACACCCCATATTATTTTCTTACCGTCTTTTATCATTTCAATAGAGTAGGAAAGTTTTTGTTTCATTGTATAAGGTCTTCTATCGCCTTTATGAAATCTAACTTGCTGTTTTTTTTGTCTTACCATATCCAACTTATAAATGAGTAACGAATTCCTTTCGTTACTGGTTCTACTTTATGAGGATACATGAAGTTACTAGGAAATACTAATATATCTCCCGTAGAAAAATTTATCTTCTCATCAATCAAAATAAATTCTCCTCCTTCATAGTCATCATTTAATACTCCTAAAACTGTGAGTATAGGAATTCCTTTTCTTTCACCATCAAACATGGAGTGTATATGGTCACAATGCAATGCCATTTTTTTATTTTCGGCATACTTATTAAATCTTACATGTGAATAACCTTGATACTTGTCAAACCAAGGCATATTTAATTGTTGTACATATCGGTATGCTGTATCATCTACCAATGTATTAATTTCTTTTTTTGTAGGTAAATGGCCCCAACTCATTTCTAATTCTTGTGAGCCACTTCTTGGTGCAGTTCTCTTTGTAACAGGATTGTAAAATGTATGTTCTTGAAATTTTATCGTGTCCATTTCTGAAACAGTATTGGCACATATATGAGCTGAAATTACCCCTTTATATAATTTAGAGAAAGCTTTTACATCTAGGTGTTTCATACTTTAAAATCACTAAACTTATCGTAAGCGTCCTCTTTATTATCTTTTTGATTTGCGTCAACTAAATCTGTTTGAGCCCTTTGTTGTACATCAAACAATCTCATTTTAGACCTATCAACACCAATAATAAATGCTCTGTTAATACTAGGGTCATTGTATCTATTTTTTAATTGTTTAACTTTCATTTGACCTAATTGTTCTAATTCCTCATTTGAAACTAAAGCAAACATGAAGTCGGCAGTTGCTGGTAAACCAAAAGATTCAGCAGTATCTTCAAGTCCAATATCTGTACTAACAAAACCAGTTCTGGTTGTTTGTGTAGCAGAAAATATTGGTACATTAAATTCTACAGCCAAACCTCTTAGCTCTTCAGCAATTGCCTTAACATAGAAGTATGATGAAATATTGCCACCCTTAAATCTACTTGAAGCACATATGTTCAAATAGTCTATAAAGATAACATCCGGTCTAAAGGATTTCTTTAATGCCAATTCATTCATTAAAGCTTTAAAATGTCCACTATGAGCAGCTGCTGTTGGATATTCTTTAATGATTAATTGACCTTGTGTCTTTTCTCTTAACTTGGTAATCTTGCCTTCATATAATTGGTGAGGCATATCATGGAGGTCTTCCATTGTAACATCTAATAAATTTGCGTCTATTCTTTCTGCAATTCTTTCCTCTGCCATCTCTAATGTAATATACAATACATTAAGACCTTGTAATAAATAACTTGAAGCTACATGACACATAAACAAGGACTTACCAACACCTGTACCTGCCAATGCAATGTTTAATGTCTTACTTGGAACACCACCTTTAGTAATTCGATTCATATAATCTAAATCAAATTGGTATCTTTTTTCTTTTGTATGGTAGAATTTAAATCGTTCTTCAGCGTCTTCTATATAATCGTGACCAACTGACTTGTCAAATGATACTGCCAATGCCTCTGATAAAATATGTGGTATGGCCTCTGGCGTTCTTGTCTTATCCTTCTTATCTAATATTTTAATACCACTTAATACTGCATTATGAACAGCACGGTCTTTACAAAACTTCTCTGTAGTTTCTGTTAACCATTGTTCATCTGCCTCGGTATCTTCTACCTTAACAACATAATCTTTTATGTGGTCTAATTCTTCCTCATTAATATCTTTTCTTTGGCCAAGTTCAATTAAGATAGCGTCTTTTGTAGGAAGATTATTATACTTTGTGATGAATTTAAAAATTTCACCATACAATAATTGTTCTACACGGTTACCAAAATACTCTTCTTTGATAAACGGTAAAACTTTTCTAGTATATTCCTCTTTAAAAAATAAACTAGATATTATTGTCTGTTCAATCCTAGATTGCTGTACCATCTTTTAATTTTTCCTCTAATAATTCAGTTAAAATATCACCAATATAATTAATAAACTCTTTATCTTCAAGTAATATTAAATTGTTTGGATTTTTATCTACGGTATAATCAAACTTCATTGGTAATGTACCGTCAGGATTCTGCTCTGACTCAGGAGCAAATGCAACTCTACCATAGTGGTAAATAACATCTTTATATTTACCTTCTGTAAGTTTTATACAAGAATAATCTGTACCTTCTTTTTGGGCAAAGATATATCTTCTACTCGTCTTGTCCGTAGGTGAATTTTGTTTTGGCATAATCATCAATCTGTTTTAATATATCTTTTGTAAAATACTTGTCGGGGTTTTCATTTATTTGTTTACCAAATACTTTAGTACCATCTGGTGTTTCAAATCTTGTAGATACTTTCTTAAAGATACCTGCCTCTTCAGCAAGGTCTAAAAGACCATAATGTCTATCAAGTCCTTCTCTATATGTTAACTTAACATCTACTTGTTGATTCTCTTTTGTTATTCTTGACTTGTATGTTTTACAATGAATTATATTTCCAACTACCTCGGTACCGATTTTTTCTTTTCGTTTACCTAGATAGATGATTGATGAAGCAGCGTATTTCAAACCTGAACCGCCACCCATTTCTTTTTGTGGGAACATGGAACCAATCACATCATAAGTGTGGTTGGTCATTATCATAGGCACTTTTGCTTGGCCTAATTTAAGTGTTAAAACTCTAAATGTAGATTTGACAATTTGTGACCTTGTCATATCTCTTGTTTCTTTACCTTCTGCCGTGTCTGACATTTCTTTTGTAGTAGATAACATACCTAAACTATCTAATACAAACATCAAAGGTTTTCTTTTATCTTCGTCTTGTTCTATATATTTGTCTATAATTTTAATTGATTGTGTTCTAAATTCTTGTACTGTTGCAACTGGCATTACAACAACTCTTTTACTATCTACACCTCTACTCTCAACCATATCTTTTGAGATGGCATTTTCTGATTCAAAAAATATTACACCAGCGTCTTTGTCCATCTCTAAAAAGGACTTCACGACACCTAATGCAAAGAAAGTTTTACCTGTTGCAGCCTCACCAGCAATTGCTGTGATACGATTGCCTGGTAAACCACCGTAAATTGAACCTGATAAAAGAGCATTAAACGAATAAGAACCTGTATCTATAAATGAAGTTACATCACCTCCAGCAACGCCTTCGCTTGCTAGACCGGCGTATTCATTTCCAGTTTGTTTAACTATGTCTTTTAAAAAGTCTGTCATATTCTATCTGCTCCGATTCAGTATAACTTATAATATACCATTTTATGTTGTTACTATACAGGAGTTTTCTAATATTGTCAAGCTCCTGGGGAGGAAAATCATGGCTAATATACTCATTATATCTTCTGTAAATTGTCAGTTTCATCCATATTTATCTTATTATATCTATCTGGCTATCTTTGGTCCAAATCTCCATATCATTTCTCAAACGACCATCTCCTTTGAGTGTATTAAATCTTGATTGTGCTTTCTTTTTCCACCATAATATGACATTTTCTAATTCAAACCTATCATAATTTTCTGCCTTCTTTATTTGGTCAGTTTTGCCATTAACTATATCTATAAAGTTTTCTATACCATAATTACTTATATAAAATCTTTTTCTTTCTGTTAATGCTAATGCACCTTCTATTGTCTTTTTAAACCTATCTAATTCATCACCTTCTAACGACCTTTTAACTAAACCAATAATGCCTGTTGTCATTTTTAATTTTCTACTTGACGCACCAACTGGTACTAAAAGTCCAACTCTATCTTGTACATAATTATTTAAATCTCTATAAGGTTGACCATGCATTAATGGTACAAATTTACTATGTGTTACACCTTTAAATCTTAAATAAGGTTTCATACCATCATATTGACTTGATGATTTACTTGAACCATATAAACTTGTAGTTTCAAACATAACCAAATTCATGTCATATTTTTTGTTTAAAACTTCCCTAGTCCAATGCGAACAACAAATAGCTGCCAACAATTTACCACCTAGATAATTAAAACCAAATGGTTGTGTTGGTACTATGGTAAATCCCATAATGGCAGTTTTATTAAATACTGGTAAATCAGGTACATTACCTAACACTTGATTTCTTGGTGCTGAATTAATTAAAGGAGAACCAAATCTTATAAACCCAACATACTTACCTGTATTCTTTTCTCTAACCATTAACTTTAATTCCTTACCAGGAATACTTGCCATATTTGTATGACTAGAGGTCATGTTAAGCAATACTTCAAAGTCTGCACTTTTACATATTACAACCTCAAAATCCATTTCTTCAGGTGATATAGAAAAGTCAGAAAATATATCCTCTTCAGGTCCAAAACCAGGCAATGCTGTAGGAATAGTTTCCTCTAACTGTGCCAACTTTTGGTCACGCATATACTGGTCTATTCGGTCAAACTGTCCAAAATAATCGTTGAATATATTAGCACAATATAAAGCGTCTTCTCTATTTAATTTAGTTAGGGTCTTCATTGTTCCACATAATTAATAATAATAATACAAATATAAAAGGTACCATAACACACAATAGAGATAATGTCAATGTCATACTTCGTTACCCCAATAATCCCAACCATCCTTTGGTTTTCTTCTAGCAAATAGTTCAATATAAGGACCATCCACAAGGTCTTCTATGTCTTTATGAATTAAAGGTTTCTGTGAATGCCTTTGTCTTTCTGATATGATTAACTGATTGACACTCCTTGATTTTCTTTTTGGTCTACCTCTGGTTGCCAACAAACACATTTCAGGATTGCCTCTGGTCCAATATCCTAAACCTGTAAAAAATCCTAATGTATTTTTATTTGTTTTTGCCCATGTAAATCCAACTGTCTTAAACTGGAACCCCCAGGCTTCAATAACTTTAAATGCTTGGTCTAACATAGGGTCACATACCCATAATAATAAAACTGAATCAGGTAAAGATATATCCCTTACATTCATTTTACAAATGTCATCTAAACTCATAAGAGGGTAATGATTTTCAGGACTTCTACCTTTGCCCTTATCCGACCTCACTTTAAAATGCCATGGTGGGTCTGCATATATCACACCGTATTTTTTACCAACTTCTAAATTATCCAAACCAACTCTCCTCTTTAGGTGCTAAACCTTCACAAAATTGTTCACACGAAATAAAATATAAATCAAATGAATATACTCTGGCTAAATCTCTACAATGTTCTAATACATGGTTAGATATTTTTTGGTCGCCTTTAATAATATAAACATTATCGTATTTGTATTTTTGATAATACTTCCATATCTTATGTGGTAGTTTTTCTTCTACACTACCAACTACATTTTGATTGGTACAATCTGCATATACTTTACCAAAGTCTGTATCAATTATAAAATCTATTTCAAAAGCACCTGACTTCGCTCTTTGATAACTAATATTATTTTCTACACAATAGTTTTCAACTCTATCTTCCAAATCTTTACCACTTATGTTTACAGGATTATCCAAAGAATGCCTCCAAACTTGCTTGTGGTTCTGCCTTCCAACCTATTGAGTCCATAATAAATCTCATAGGGTCAAGAAAAGTTTTTTCAAATTGTATATCATAATCAATATATTGTTGTAATTCAAATTCAGGTGGCAAACTAGTAATATAACTTATTACATCAAACTTAAATGGATTTGCCGGTACCAATTTAATAAACTTAATCTTATCACCTTCTTGTATAAAAGGATACTTGTGTTTTAAACCAAGTCTTTCTATTTGATAATTGTATATCAAGGCACCTTTCACATGGATTGGTGTACCTTTGATAAAGATATTACTATGGTCACGGTACTTTTTAACATTGTTACAACTTCTAGGAAAAGCAATAGCTTCTGCTGGTAATTTCATAAATTCTTTTCTAAAATCTGCAACTAATTTATGTAAATCAGTTTGTTCTTTGGACATTATTGTTTCAATTGCCTCTTTAATTTTAACACGACAAACTTGTGGTGTGGATGATTTAACTGCCTCAATACCCATAAGTTTTAATTTAGGTTTTCTAAGCCTGACACCTTCATCATCAATAACATTTAACATATATCTTTTCTTCGCCACCCATATGGCCTTGTCTGCGATAACTTCTCGTTTCATTACCATAGCATTTTTAAATGCGTTAGAATAATCAGCAAGTTCATCAAAACATTTTGCAATATATGGTTCTATTTTATTATCAGCAACCTTACCTAAAAAATCTACAATCTGTTCGGTAGTTTTATCTTTACAAGTTTGTTCTACAAGTTTACCAAACCTAACATAAATTGAATCTGTATCAGACGCAACAATGTAATCATAGTTATCGGTTTTTAAAACATCATTTAAATAATCATTAACCTTTTGTTCTATAAATCTAATAATAAATTGACCTGCTGTGGTAATACCAGCAGCCTGTCTAACATCATAATATCTAAAGTATTGGTTACCAACTGCACCATAAGCCGAGTTCAAGGCAATCTTTTTTGCCCATTGGATATTGTGACATCTTGAAACTTCTTTAGCTAGTTTGGGGTCTTTTGTTTTCTGATATTCCTTCTTCGCTTTTAACATTCTTTTTTTGAAAACAACACGGTCACCATACATCTTCTCCATCATCTCTGGTAAGAAGCCTTGGTTATCTCTCTTGAACATTGCACCATTAGGAGTAACACAAGCGTCCTCCGTCTTTAGGTAGTCTAATCCAACCTTCTTTTTCAACATTTTATTAACACTAACACTTTCAGGTGATGTACCAATAAGTTTTTCAGGTGATATATTATACTGTATAATGATATGTGGATATAGTGAGTTAATATCAAACGACATAATCCAATCATGCATTCCTAAAGCGGGGTCTTTAACATAAGCACCTTCATACTTTGTATCCTTTTGGTGTTCTTCTCTAGGTGGTATACAAATATTTTTTGTCATCAAATGGTTTGCAATCAAGGTATCCCAAACTCTAACTTGTGAAAAAATGTCATCATAATTAACTTTAGATTCATACGCAACAGTTAAACTTAAATCAATTAAACCAAGTTTATCTTCCAATGCGTCAACAATTTCCACATCTTGAATATTATAATCAACAAATTTTTGGAAATCTTTTTCATAAAATTCTTTAAATGTTTCATAAGGATTATCATGTTTACTTTGACCAAGTTCTAATTCTCCAATGAAATCTAATCTATAACTTTCTTGTCTTGTTGGAATAAACCATCTATACAAGTCAAGGTAATCTAACATACAAATACCAAGGAGTTTATAATAAGTTTGTGGTCTACCTCTTACAACTATTTCTGACTTTTCAATTAAACTCCAAGGTGACATTCGTTGAGCAACTTTATCACCAACCAAAAATTTTATTCTATTCATTAAATAAGGTAAATCAAAAAACTTGGTATTCCATCCTGTAATAACATCTGGATAATTCTTCAACCAAAATTTCATAAACTCCATTATTAAATGTTTTTCATTCTTACATTCAATATAAGTTACATCTGTACGGTCGGTTGTAAATTTACCGACACCCCAGGTAATGATAGATTTGTTTGATTGATTTTTTACTGTGATACATAACAACTCTTCAATAGGATTTTCTACATCTGGAAATCCATTTTCACAAGTTGTTTCTATATCAAGTGTGAAGATTTTAATATATTCTTTTTCCCATTTTATATCTTCGGGATATTCTGAACCAATATATTGATAATGGTATCTTTCAAGACCATAAACAGGTGAATTATCAGTAGCTACATCTCTACGAAATCTACGAGCAGCATTAATGCTGGTAAATTCAAGAGGTTTTAGGTACTGACCTTGTAAAGTTTTATATTGTGAGTGTTCTGTTGTTGGGGCGTAGAGAGTAGGACCAAAATCTATTTTGTCCTTATAATCTTTTCCATTTAAGACACCACGAATTAAAAGTTTACCTTTATGTTCAATTACATTTTTATAGAAGTTCATTATTTCTTAATTTCACCGTCACATTATTTAATTCATTGGTTAAATATATCTGGCAAGCCAATCTGGACTCACCTTCTTTATAACCAGGCTCATACTCTATCAATTCCTGTTCCAAGGAATTTTGTTCAATCTTTAATTTATCCTTCCATTGTACACCAACGACATGAATATGGCAAGTCGCACATGCACAGCAGCCACCACAATCTGCCGGTATTTCAGGCAAGTCTAACTGCTTAGCTGCCTCCATCATGGTGTAACCAACTGGAACATCTACCGACAATGTTTCGGTATCTCTTATAAAATTAACTCTTACCATTAAGGTAATTTAGTTTCAGTTATAAGACCTTTGTTTTGAGGTGTTAAAATGCTACTTGTATTCTGTTCATAAGAATTAAGTATATCCTTTTTAGGCTTAACAATGGTAACCACCTTGTCCTTCTCAATAACAATCTCATCATCTGCCGAATACGGCATATATGGTGTCATCATCAATTGGACAGGTTGACCTGGTTTGGATTGCATTGGGATAATTACAAACGCCTTCTTTAAAGTGTGTCGCTCTGAACCTTCTTCAAGGTCAGCAATGACATCTTCACCGGTTTGTAACCGTATCACTCTCACATTCTTCATGCTGTACTCTCCTAATCTAACTTATATTTTTTGCAAGTTTACTGCTGAATTGCCTTTAGGCGTTTCAGTAATGTCAAAAGTTATTGCGTCACCTTCATTCAGTTCAAGATTTGCTTCTCTAGCTGCTGAAGAGTGTACGAAAACATCTTTTTCATTATCTTCTCTGGCTATGAAACCAAAACCTTTGGTAGCATTAAACCATTTTACTTTTCCGTTTATACTCATTTTTCTCCTTTCTTGTCATCATCTAAACTATATTTTGTGGTAATCACATACTTTCTGTTTGGATTAACCATCACATTTAGTTTGTTCATAAATTCCCTATCAAACAAAATCGGAGATTTATCTTCCCTATCATCTAGGGTAAATTCAACATCTGTATAAAGTCCACCTGCAAATTCTACATCTAAACTTACTACATATCTTTTTTCTTCGTAATCTCTTAAACCACCAACTGATATTATTTCTGTGTCTATAATATCACTTGTAATTGTTTTACCTAATAGTGACCAGGTAGCCGTCTTGCCATTTACTTTCAGTTTATCTGCATGTATAACTGGCATGCCTGAATTACCCGTATCAAATTTTGCCACAATCTCACCAAATGGTTTAATTGTGACCACTTCCTTATACCCACACTCGGCAGGTACTTTTATCCAGTTCTTCTTATCTTTAAAATGTTTTATAAGTTCTTTGGATATATTTTGTCCACTCGCCTCTTCAATACCTTCGGTACCTGGAGAAGAATTAACCTCAATGATATATGGATAATCTTTTACTCTATCTTTGGCAGGTATAAAATCAACTGCCGTCCATACACCGTTAACTGCCTTAGCAGCCTTTAAACTCATCTCTATTTCATTGTCGGTCAATTTAAAATTACTTACCTTACCACCTTGTGATACATTTGACCTAAAATCTCCTTCAATTACATCTCTTCTCATAGCAGCTTGTACTTTACCACCTAATACCAAAACTCTAACATCATACTCTGTTTTAATATATTGTTGTAGTAATATATCAGCGTCTTCATCTTGTTTGTTAAGTAATTGAACAATGGAATCCATTGCAATTTCTGACTCAATAAACAGGACACCAACACCTTTACTGCCTCTTAATGTTTTTAATATAACAGGAAACTTCTCTTCTAATTGTTCAAAAGCCTCCATTGATTTTTCGGGGTCTGTAACCAATACTGATTTAGGTTGTTTAACACCATAATCGGAAAGTCTTAATGAAGTTCTGTACTTATCAGCACATACACTAATTGATTCCCTACTATTGACCACACAAACATTGTGTTTTTCTAGTCTTGTTACCAAGTCCATCCAACTATCTTTACGGACAACTGAACCTCTAATAAGGGCAACTGTATCAATTGCTCTTACAGCAAATCCTTTTTTATCGTCTATGTTGTGGAAGGTTAGGTCGTCTTCATAAGTCACATAACCACCAGTATTACGGTAGATATATGCTTCGTGGCCACCTTTTATAGCCTCGTTGACTAGGTTCTTGGCTGTGTGAAAATTCTTATCATCTTCCGGTTCATCTGAAACTATAAGAAATCTTATCTTTTCGGGCTTCTTGGCTTCTGTTAAGTAATCGTTAAACTTTTGGACTTCCATCTTTACTATCTTTTAAATCTTCTGGTTTTTTACCTATATTATATTTAGCTACCAAATTCCATTCAGTTTTCTCTTTAAATGGTAAAACTTTAATTTGACTCAATGGTGCTTTATTTTCCACTAAAGATGTCTTAACAACATCTACTAAATTCCAGTCTTGTAGTAATAATGTTATTGTATTTCTTCTTTGTATATCATTTTCAGACAAGGTAGATTTCTTACCATCTAAAGCAAACAACTCTTTGAAATGAGTTATGTAATACTTACCTTGTTTGTGTAGAATATGACAGGATTGAAATAGTGTTTTATCTTTTCTACTAGCAACACCAATTCTTGTTAAGGTCTCTCTGACTTTTAGAAAATCGTCAGGCTGTTTAATGGTCACTTCTAGCATATCACTAGGTGACCAACTAATAATTTCTTCACTCATCTTTTTCTCCCACCTTTTTTCAGGCTCAATTGTATATTTTCAATTTGGTCATCTGATAGTAGGTTTAGAGCTTGTTTTGCCTTTTGATTACTGTAGCCATAATACTCTTTAATTACCTCAAGGTCTTTGACTTTCTTTTGTGATAGCCATTTCCCACCAAATCGCCTTTTCTTTCTGATACTATTTATAAAATAGTGGAATTGCATACGCTTTGGTAAGAAGTGTAGTCCATTCATTTCGTTACTATGCATTATAGTATCATAGAACATAGACAAACACCTATTGATAATAAAGGGTGGATATTTCTTTTCCCAAATGAAATCCTCTGTATCTAATAGAGGTTCTTTAGATTCATTAATGGCTTTGAGGTAATCCTTGAGCTCGTACATTATTTAAATTTACAATTTGCCATTACTTCTGTTAAACATGCCACCATATTTATTTCTTGGTCAGCCACAAAGGCGGACTTATATTGGTAACCTGCTAGTATGAGTATGGATTGTGGAACAGAGGAAGATTCTAAAGAAGCATATAATATTTCATATACACTAGTAAATAATGATGAAGGTTCTTTGTCTAGGTTATTAATAACCCATTTCCTCATATCATTAAATCTTTTTTCTTTTAAAATTTTGATTAATTCTTTTGTATTAGCCTCTGATAAACTAAACAGAATACCACTATCAATTGTACCTCTTACGGAATACCGTTGAAGTTCATTAATAGTTCTTCTGAAATCTGGATAATATTTCTGTATTAATTCTGCTAATACTTTCTTCTCATATTCAACTTGCTCACCATCAAGAATTTTACCAAGCCGTTTCATTAATGCCTGTGCTGTTTTTACTTTTTGACCATTCTTAATTGCGAAATCAATAACAGTACATCTACTATGTAAAGCAGGTAAAATTTTGTTCTTATAATTACATGTAAATATAAATCTACAATTCTTATAAAAAGTTTCAATGAAATTTCTTAAAGCAGGTTGTACTGATTCGGCATTCATATAGTCTGCCTCGTCCACAATTACTACTTTATGGTTGGAGTGTTCTGTTAATGATACGGTAGACGCAAAGTTTTTAATCTTGTTTCTTAATGTATCTATTTGGCGACCTTCATCTGACCCATTGATAATAATATAATCTGCACCAAGTTCCTCACATAAAGCACGAGCAACAGTAGTCTTACCAGTACCAGCAGTACCAGATAATAACAGATTAGGGATTTCTTTTTGTTTTAAGAATTCAGAAAATGTTTTTTTAATGTCTTCATCTAAAATACATTCACTTATCTTTTTAGGACGGTATTTCTCCACCCATAGGTATTCTGACATAATATAATCCTCACAATTTAAAATTCACTATCGGGCTCAATAGCAACCCAATATTGGATTGGTTTATTTCTATTGATAAAATGTGAAATCTTTTGTGAAGATATAGCCACATCATAATCATCCTGTATCATTTTAAAATTTTCAGTTTTAAAGAAAGCTTTAAACTTCTTATCAGTTTCACCAACTACTATAGAGTAGTCGTTAGATGATGGCGTCTTTTTATCAGTTGCAACCAACTTGATTTGTGTACCATCACCTGTTACAGCAATGTCTGGCAAATTAAGGGTTGTCACACCTTTCATAAGTTTTGCAAAAATGTCCCTCTTCAATTGAAATGTAACATACTTATCAGGCATTGTTATCATTTTTGATGGTGCAACCACCACGGACTTATCAGCAAAATAATATTTGATTGATTGTTTTGAGTTACTATCTTTAATAATTAAATTTTGACTACCATTAAAGTTAAGGTCTGACTTATCAAATAAGTCAACAGCTCTTAAAAATTCAGGCAAGTCATAGATAGCAAACTCTTGGTCAAACTTTTCCGTTACATCAGCTTCTGCCAATATATTTTTTAAAGTGGAAATGGTTTGTAGTTTGTTACCAGGTTTTACTAAAATATTCTGATTGATGTCAGAAAAGTTTTTTAGTATGGCAACGGTATCACTTGTTAAGTTCATTATATATTTCTCCTCATAATAAATGGAGCGAGCAGTCAGTAACGCTCTGACTTCTTCAGGTTGGAAACCTGATATAATACTTTTATACTATACTCGCAATTGTTAATATACTCTAATTCACTTCAATTGTCAATGCTGGAATGAAAGTATTATTTCTTCTCTATTTTTTTACAAGTTTCTGTATCAGCTGGATGTTCTTCCTCGGTTAACCATATGTAAGAATAGACTATTTGGTCGCCTTTTTCCACACATTTCTTACCGAAAGATAGATGTTTTCCAGAACATGCTGTAGTTACAGCAATCAATATCAGAAACATTATTAGTTTTTTCATATTAGTTATCATTATATATGAAAGGCGTCCTATTGTCAATGCCAGGACGCCTATCAGTTTAAGTTAATTACTTAATGTTAATTGTTCTAGCTTTTCTATGGTCTGGAACAATCTTCTCTAAAGATACTCTTAAAAGTCCATCTTTTAATTCTGCACCTTTAACTTCAACATCTTCTGCAATAGTAAAAGATTTAGAGAAACTTCGTTTAGCAATACCTTGGTGTAATACACCGTCATTGTCTTCAACTTCTTTTTCCTCTTTAGATTTTACTGATTCGATTTTAAGGATATTGTCCTCAAAATTTACAGAAATGTCTTTTTTACCATAACCTGCAAGAGCCACCTCTATATCATATGTTAAAGAACCTGTCTTTACAATATTATATGGTGGATAATTGTTGGCTGTCATGTGTGGCAGATGGTCTACCATATGGTCAAAGTGATTGAACATATCGTCAAACCCTACCGTAAACGGCCGTAGTCCAGTAAAAATTGATTGAATTGCTTTTGAATTGGTCATTAGAACCTCCTTTATTTAAGCAAAGTTAAAATTTGATACCTCACAATTGAGCGTATCAGTTATATTTATAAGGTATATAATCACTATTTTTAGGATTACAAGCCTTAAATGGTAGTTTTATTTTGTGAGTTTAAACTACCAAAAAAACTCGCAGCTTAAGTTCTTATTTAGTGTTACGCTAGCAACATTTAAGTTGAGTGGAACCAGGCGCATATGCCAAACAAACTCAACACCCTTTAGACAAGCAAGGTAGGCTCCCCCTATTCTACCAGAGGTAGAATTCTTTAAAAAATGAGGTTTTGTTTTAGCAGACCTCAAACTGCTAGGTGATTTTATGGGTCACCTACCCTCCACGCCCCAGGTCTTACGAATTGCCTGGTATCACTATTTATCTATTATATAAAGCACAGGCATGGAAACTCTTACAACAACCTCTCTAATTTGGCTTGTTTTTTCTTGAAATTCTTTATACCTTCTTTTTTCTTTTCTCTTTTAATTTCTGAAGGTTTCATATAAAACTGGCGTCTTCTTAATTCTTTCATAAGACCTTCCTTTTGTATTTTTTTCTTTAATACACGCATGGCCTTTTCTAAATTTCCGCCTCTTACTTCAACAGTTATTGTCATTCTCTCCTTTTAATCTTAAATTTTTAAAAGTGTAAAAGGTGGCGGGCACTACCCCGCCACCAGGACTTACACTATGGATAGATTTAGATAACATCTTCGTCATCTGACTCACTATCATTGTCGTCCACTTGTGAAGCTATATCAGCTTGTCTTTGCTGTTCTTCTATCTGTTCAGCAGAAGCACCAGCGTCAACTTTGCCGTATAACTCTACAAATGAATTTTTTGTATCACTATCAAATCTGTTAGTACAAACTTCAATAGCTTTATCTTTTTTACCAAAGATTGAATACGCTTGAACAATATGTACCAATCTTCTAGTTGATATAATCTCATCAACACCACCGTCAAAGTAGGTTTTTCTGATTACATCAGCCCATGTTACCAATTTCTTACAAAAATCTTGGTCTGATTTACCAGACGCTTCTTTATAAGCACCAATTAATATTTTTGTTTCAATATTTGGTTTTGGATAACTTTGTTCAAAAGTAATTGGAAATCTTTCCAAAAACGCTTCGTTAAGCACATTAGTTCCGATAAACTTACCGTCATCTGAACCTTGACCTTTAGTGTTAGCAGTTGCTATCACATTAAAGCCGTGAACAGGTTTTACAAACTTGTTAATTTTTTTAACAAAGACACCAGAACCTTCAAGGATTGGTTGTAAACACATAATCTTATTACTTGCTAAGTCTATCTCATCAAGTAAAAGAAGAGCGCCTCTTTCCATCGCCTCAATAACTGGTCCATTTTGCCAGACAGTTTGACCATCTCTTAATCTATAACCGCCTAACAAGTCGTCCTCGTCAGTTTCAATTGTAATATTAACCCTAATTAATTCTCTCTTGTTTTCAGCACACGCTTGGGTAACACCCAATGTCTTACCGTTTCCAGAAAGACCTGTAATGAATACAGGATAAAACATTTTAGACCTGATAATTGATTTAATATCGGAATGATTACCGAAACTAACAAATCCAGGAAACTTTTTAGGAACAATATCACCGGTCAAAGAAGAAACAACATAAGCAGCTTCTGATACTGTTTCAGCTTCAGGCGCTTTTGTAGTTAATACTTTTTCAGTTTCTTTGTTTGAATTTACTACATCACCTTCGGTGGGTAGTTTGAATAAAGATTTTCCAATTTTATAATCAGAATTCTTTATCAACCATTGTGGAGCATACTTACAACCAAAATGTTTATTGGCTTCTTTCAACTCACCAACAGTTAGTTCGTCCTTGCCAAACTTCTGTTTAGCATAGTCAACGAATTCTTGTTGTTTGTTATTTAGCATAGTGTTTTTCATTTAGTCCTTTTCTATTGTTTATATGGTATATCCTACAGGAGTTTTCATCAAAAGGCAAGCGGTTTTAGCGCTTTTTTTTGATTTTTTTTCCGTTACCTGGTCACCATTTCCAGATGGTAGTTGAAATCTGTTGTAAAAATACAACATATTAAGCAACCTCCTGTATGAATTTATTTAAAACTACTCTGGAAACCAATCGATTCGCCATTGATTTACCAAAGATTCTCTTAAACTCTGATGGAGTACCTCTTTTAATTGTTACATCTGACATATCAAAATTTTCAACGCCAAGTTTTTTACCATCAAGTAAAAAGAATTTGTTATAGCCTTCTGCGTCAACAGCACAGGCTTTATTAGTAGTTAATTCCTTTCTTAACTTACCTAATATTTGTTCTTTGTGAGAATAATCTTTATAATCTTTAATGTATCTTTCAATATCCCACCTTCTAACTCTTTTAAATACATAAAAACCAATCACATTAACTTTATGTGTTTTTTTAATATGTTTTAATAAGTGTTCTGTAATATTGTGTCTGCCTACAAATTTTGTTTTATTAAGGGCATATACATTTGCTTTATCATAATCATCTTCTTCTCTTTGTCTGCCCATAATCTCATTTTTTGGATAATTACCAGCACCATCAGTAAGAGTTATGAAAGTAAGTTTTTCAATGTCATATTTTTTCTTAAACATTGGTATCATTTTATTCATATAAAGAAGTGATTCATTAAGAGGTGTATTACCAAGATAATATTTGTTTGGCATACCATAGTTGTTACTCATAGCCATATATTCTTCGGTGTCAACATCTCTTCTTCTATAAGAATATCTATCATTAAAATATAAAGCCATATGAAACAACATTTTCATTGCTTCGTCCATTTCTTTCTTTTTCATTCTATGGCTAATACAATTAACTAAATGAAAGTTCTCAAAAAACCATTCACCAGTTTTATTACTAAAACCTTTTAAATCATCTTTACCATAACCTCTTTCACTAGTAAAGAAATAAACCTCAAAAGGTATTTGTACTTTTCTAGTAAATTCTACAAGGTTGATTAATTGTTTTACTGTATTCATTAGAACATCTGACATTGAACCAGACCAATCTAATAACATCATCATACCGTGATTTTTACCATCAGGTATAACAGTTAATTTTTTAAATATATCCTCATTGTATTGATATTGTGGCAATTTCAATGGGTCAATAATACCAGTTTTATCTGTTTGTGCTCTTTTATAAGCAGTAGCAGCTTTCTTCATTTCAAATTCTTTAACAAGATACATTACAGTTTTCTTGTTTTCTTTCATAAATTCTTTATATACTTTATCAAGCCAAGGACCATAATGGTCTGTGTTGTGATATTTATTTTCCTTAACTTTATGGTCATTCATATCTTTTAAGAAAGTTTTATAATCAGTTAAACAACCATCTTTAAGGTTTGGAGTAGGCATTTCGCCATACAAATAACCTTTGTTTTTTTCATCTAATAACTTATCTGAATTCTTTTGGAATGAATCGTCTGTAATTGCTCTTAATGGTTTATCTTTTTTGTCAACACCACCGGCACCCTTAGCATAACTATCTGGAGTACCTTCATCTTTTTTGTCTTCTTCTTTGCCTTCGCCGTCAGAACCTTTACCTTTTTTATTGGAATCTTTTTCGCTGTCTGCTTTTTGGTCACCAAAATTATTGAAATCATTTTTTTCATCATCAGCGTCATCATTACTTTGTTCAACATCTGGTGTTGCTTTGCCTTCGCCATTCTCTGATTGGTCACCATCATCATCACCGTCCATATCCTCATCATCATTCTCATTAAGGTCGTATGTAACACTTATAATATGGTCATCAAAATCTGGTAATTTTTTCATTTGTTCAACTTGGTCTTTTTGCCAATCTAACATTTCTTTAGCAAGTTTCAAGACATCATCAAAAGTTTTTAATGCGTCAACTTTATCCAACCACTTGTTTGCTTTGTTATCAAATATAAATGGTAATCTACCCATTGATTTTGACCTTAAATTAATTTTGTCAATAATCATAAAGTCTTTATTAATATCTTTACCACCAAAACCAAAGAAGTTTTGTTTTTCTAATATATCAAATCCATTTTGGTAGTTCTTAACTACACCTGGATATTTCTTCTGAATTTTTTTATCTATTCTTGTGTCTTCAAGGACATTTACATATGACCTTAATTCTTTACTATCAATATTTTCCCATTTTTCATATGGTGTCCATAATGCGTGAGCACATTCGTGTGCTATCAGCATGTCATAAACATCACCTGATTTTTGCTTGAATATTGGAAGAGTTAAAACTCTGTTCTTTACATCAAAAGAAGCAGTCTTAACATTGTTGTGTTGAATTGTAATATTTTCTGTCGCCAAGAGTTTGGCTAAATTTGATTTCACATCAAGATTCATAGTGTTTTTTAAGTCCGTTTTTCTCATTTATGTGTCCATTATACAGGAGTTGGCCACGGAGTCAAGCGGAATCGGCAAAAAAAGCGAAAATAATTGAATTATTTTTTGAGACCAGGTCTCACTTCTGGCGGTTGTTGTAAAAATACAACAAAAAACAGCAGAAAAATACTCAATTTAAGTTGAATCTAATTCATCTTTTGTCGCCGGAACCATGGAGAGTTCCATTTTTCATGCGATTCGATAGTTTTAGGAGATTATCATTTGCAATGTCGGAAAGCTTGCAACCAATATCATCAGCCAGTAAAGCAACATACCACAGGCAATCGCCAATTTCAGCGGATATCTCTTGAACATGATTCTTACTAATCTTATTTGTGCCATCTCTATATATTTTCTTGACCTTATTCGCAACTTCACCTGCTTCACCGGTCAGCCCCAATGTGGGATAGATTATGGCCTGTTCTCTCGGATATATTGCCGTTCTTTTTGCTACCTTTTGGTACATATCAAGGTCGCTAATTCGTTTGTATTTATTACTCTCGTTACTTTGAGCGCCTAAATCCAATTCTAATTGTCCATTCATAGTTATCTCCCTACTTGTGGTAAATATTTCTGTTTAGTTTGTTCCCAATTCATATAGATAATATCATCATAGAAATGGGTGTCTTTGGATAGTCGGCCTTGTTTTGTTAAACTAGCCAACCTTTTTTTAGCGTATTTGTTCTTCCATACATCTGTTAAAGCACCAACAGAATTGTCAAATTTTCTAGTTAAAGCAACCGCTGTATGCTCTTCTCTTAAAAATTCTCTAGTATTGATAAACAATTCGCTAAAATAGATACCTCTAGCATGTTCGGATTTGATTAATTTCTTATCTATACCCAATTGTCTAAAGGTAAAAGTGTGAGACCTGTTTCTATGGTCTCTTTTATGTGGTTGTCCTGAATCTTTCTTTGCTACATACCATTCAAAGTATTTGTAGGTATGGTTTTTCTTTAACCAAGCCTGTATCATCTGTCTAGTACCTAATAAAGGTTCATATGATACACTACCTGCTGTCCAACCCATTTTCTTCCAATACTTTAATCTATCGTATTGTGATAATGGTATTGCTTTTGTCTTACCATATAGAGATGTGGTGGTTACACCAACTAATTTATCTCCATATTGTTTTTGCCATGTCCATTCAACCGTATCTGATAAACATAATAAAGCTAATAGTTTACCACCAACCAGATTATAACCTAAAGGTTGTATCGGTACAATGGTACTGCCTATGCAAGTATGATTAATCATTCTTTGCGTCTTGGCCTCTCGTTCCCAACCAATATGATTATCTCTAGGTGTTAAATCTAGGAAATCGGAAGACATACAAGTAATACCAAGGTATTTGCCTGTCTTTTTATCTCTGATTAAGAAGTTTAAATTTCTACCAATGTTACTGTTGTTTTTCATGGTAGATAGGAAAGTTCTCATACCATTCCATATAGCTGGCATTTTACTACCTGTTATAGATGTAATGGCTTCACCATCCGTCCATAATAATTCTGGTTCTAAATAAAGATATTCTTCGGGGTCTTCTGGTAACCAAAAGTTGTTCTTTATCTCTTGTAAAAGGGCCCCTTGTGTGGCGTCCTTCAAGGTTGGTTTGTCATCAAAAAAGGAATTGGTTTCTACTGTAGGATATCTGTCGTGTACCTCACACCATTTTTGATATAATGTGTACTCTTTTACATCCATTTGAGATACAAAAGATAAATCTTTTACAACTGCTTGTTTTAATGTTTCTGTATCGGGAGCTTCAATCTTATCCAAAGGGTTGTGTTCTTGCCAACTTTCCCATTGGTCATCAATTGTCATGCCTTTTTTCCACGAATACGCCATAATATAATCCTACACTAGTTCAATTCAAATGTCAAGCTTCTTCTCTTGTTCCATATATCTCTTGATTCTCTTGATTTCCTTAGCAGCTTTTTTCTTAGCCATATCTAATTTCATTTTAGATACAAGTTCAACAAAATTTCTACCTATGATATGGTCATATTCGTGCTGACATATACGGCTCATCATACCATCTAGGTGTGCCTCTTGTAGTTTGCTTTCACTATCTTCATATTTTATTACAACCTTTCTAGGTCTTTTGATATTTAAAAATAGATAAGGATAGGTCAAACAACCTTCTTTCATCATAATCTGCTCTTCACTAGAGGATATAACCACAGGATTAAACATTGCTAATGACATACCGTTTTCAACTGAAGGATGCCCACCTGCAACAAAAAGATTAAAAGGTAAACCTACTTGATTGCAAGTAAGTCCTATTCCACTATATTTTTTCATTACTAGAAACATAGCCTCAACCAATTCTGCTCTATCTTTAAAGTCGTGTTCTTTCAACATATCATCTGTAAAGGGTGCTATTGCTGATTGTACTCTAGGGTCTGATGGTGGTATTAATTTTAGTTCTTTCATTATATTGTTCCTAACTGTGTAAAGTTTTGGTGTTTTTCAAACTTAATTATGTTCGTAAATTTATCAAACAGTATATCGCCTTTATGAGATATAATAAAGATATTTTCTTTTTCAAATGATTTAACTATTTTAAAGAAATCGTCTGTACCTTGGCCATCTAATGACGAATCAAATAACTCATCCAGTATTAATAGATTTGTATTGGTACTATTCTTCATTCTAGCAATATCTCTCCAAGAAAATAACAATGCTAAATCTATTCTCATCTTCTCACCTTCACTAAAATTATTATAATTAAAGGTATCTCTAAATCTACTCTTAACCGTTTCGTTAAACTCCTCATCTAAATTAAATGATATATAAAAGTCCATAGCCTGTAAATACTTATTAATTAGAGCATTCATAATAGGTACATACTTACGAATAATCTGCGCCTTAGCACCTTTGTCATTAAGTATCTCTCTTAATACATCAACATAATCTTTATCTTCTTGTACCTTTGCTAAATCAAGTTCTGCTTGTTTTAAATCAACTCTTAATTGTTCAAGTTCAAGTTCTATTGATTCAATATCACTATCTCTTTCCTGGGCTGAAGTGATGTCTTGTTGAATTTGGTCGCTGTGATTTTTTAGGCTCTCTAAGCTTGATGATACCTTCGCTATTTCTACATTCATTGATTGTATCTTCGTTGAAATCTTTCCATAACTTGTCAGCTTCTCTTCTTGCACGGAAAGTTCTTCTACGAGCTGTGATAGTCCTGAGTCTAGTTTGGAAATTGTTTCGGTTTCGTGAGTGCATTTTTCTTCCTTGAATTTTTTATCAATAGATTGTGTGCAAACTGGACATGTATCATTATCTTTGAAAAAAGATAGAGTTCTTTTATGAGTTGTTAAGTTTTGTTCTATTTTGGTTTCATACTTCTCTAAATCTTTAACCCTTTTGGAGACCACTTCCTCACCACTTAATTCATTTTGACTTACGGCTATAGCTTCATTCAAAGCTTGGAGCTTTTTATCATATTTTAGCCTATTTTTCTCGTTTTCCTCTAGTTTATTTTCTTGTACCTTCTGGTTGTCACTCCCTTTGGTTTCCAGAGTATTTAAATACTTTGCTTCAGTATCAGTCTTCTGCTTAATCAACTCTTGTTGGTGGCGTACCTCCGTCAACTTTTTTTGTAAGTCACTCTGTTGGGACCTTAAAACTAGGTCCATGAGGCCAAAAACTCTTATATCCAGGATTTCCTCAACAACTTCTCTTCTGTATCTTGGTTTCATCTTCATAAATGGTTCGTATGCTGAAGAACCTAATAAAACCACCTGAATAAAAGACCTGTAATTCAATTTCATTATATTTGTTTCAAGATATTTTTGATAATCAACATTGTTAGCGTCTTGATTAATCATTTTACCATTACAAAATATTTCAAATAAATTTGGTTTAATACCTCTTCTTATGATATAGTTCTTTGTACCAACATCAAACTCTACCTCTACTAAACAATCAGCATTGTTAATAGTATTAACCATTTGTTCTTTTTTTATTATTCTAAATGGTCTGTTAAATAATACAAAACATAATGCGTCTAATAAAGTTGATTTGCCTGACCCATTGGAACCCACAACCAATGTTAGTTGTGACATACTTAAATCTATCTCTATTGGCATGTTGCCACTAGACAAAAAGTTTTTATATGATATGCGTTTAAATAGTATCACTTAACTTAACTCTTCTTTCTGCTTCTTTAATAATAGCGTGTGTATCAGAAACAGTTAACTCTGGCATTTTACCTTCATCTCGAATCTTATCCATTTCTTTTCTAACTAATTCTTGGTGCCTGGACTCTTTCATACCAAGTGCTAATTCTTCTTTTTCTTCTTCAAGTGTTTTCATAAATTTAATATCAATCTGGCTTCTTCACTCATCATCTCCTTGGTAAATGGTGGTGTATGTGTCAACTTAACTCTTACTGTTCCAATATCCTTTACTCGTTCTACAGCTTCTTTAATGTTCTTACCTATTTCATCTGCCATAGGACAAAACATAGATGTTAATGTATGAGTAATGGTAACATCTTTATCCTTAATGTCAATGTCGTATACCAATCCCAAACTAAAAATGTCAATTGATGGCATTTCGGGGTCGTAAACTGTTTTCAGTTCTTTAATTATATCTTCTTTCATCATTCACTTGCCTCCATGTATAACTCTTTAGCAAACTGTTTTAACTTTTGTTTATCTAATTTAATGTCTGCCTGGTCAATATAGTTACCTAAAAATGTAAGTGTATCTTCACCTTGTTCCAATATGTTTTCACTAACTGAAGCGCCTATATCTGTAGGGTCCTCTATTACATCTATTGCATGAACATTAATGTGATTATAAAGCCTGTCCATAAGTCGTTCAAACATATCTATATCTGTTTTATCTGATATAAAAATTTTCAAAAAAGTATGGTTAAACTCTTTAATATCCAAGTCATCATAATTTGTTTGTTTATCATTATAGATTATCTTTTTAAACATTCTATTAGGATTTTCTACCCTTGATAACTCTCTTGTCGCTGTGTCAAAAATGTGAAATCCTTTTGGACACATATAATCTGACCATGTCATTTCGTATTGTGTACCAAGATAGTAGATATGTCCATCATCCGATTTTTTATGGAAATGGCCAGACATAACCTTTTCAAATCTCTTGAACATTGATTTTTCTAAACCTTGTTCATTCATATGGCCATTATGCATTTCAAATCCACTTATCTCTAAATGCCCCATAGCAATTGTAGCTGTGGAATTATCAATCGTTCTTATAGTTTCAGCATGGTTGTCATCACATATCCAAGGTATGAATAGTATCTTTAAACCATCAAGTTCAACATCTGTTGAGTGTGTATATACTATAGAATTATCTGTTATGTTTAAATTTTGGAGGGCGTTAACTTCGTTTGTGTTCTTATAATATGTGTCATGGTTACCAATAATAATATGAGTTTCAATACCCATATCATCTAGTCTATCCCAAAATACCTTTTTAAAGTTATGGGCGGTGTTGTGATTAATAAATTTTCTTCTATCAACCACATCACCTAGATGTACTAAACATTTTATATTATGTTGTTGTAGGTATGGAAAAAATTGCTCATTATAAAATTTGTTTTGAAATTCAATAAAGGCGGGGTTGTCATTCCGGCAACCAAAATGAGTGTCGTTTAATAAGGCTATTTTCACTTTTTCTTTTTAGTTTTCTTAACTGTTTTCTTTTTTACTGGTTCTTCCACAATCATATTCTTTTTAAGAAATTCTGTGAATTGATTTTTAAACTCTCTGTCTTCTCCTGGTTGTAATGTCAGGTCATCATAATTTGATTCTTGTATCATTCTTTGTTTAATGATTACTTGTTTCTTTTCTTTTTGAATTCGTCTTACAAAAGCATAGTATATTATTTGTGTAAAATAGGCAAAAGGATTATTTGATTTATCTGGATTGAAATTATCCAAGTATGTCAAACAATTCTCAATACCATCACTAATCATATCATCACGATAGGTATAGTTTATAAAGTTTGGTCTATAAGATAAATGATTAGCTATCTTCAAGAAACACTCCCCAATATAGTCGGGTACTGGTGGTTTCTTTATGTTGTTATCTTCTTTTTTCCACTTTGACTCGTTAACAAGCTTTTTATACTCAACCATTGCAGCCAAGAATTCCTTGTTGTTAACATAGTGTTCTGATTTCTTTTTTGTGATTGCCATAATATCCTCAATTTGGTTATATAATACTCTATGTTGCCTAAATTGTCAATGCTGATTTGTTTTCATTCCACGCTTGACAATTATTTTTTTATGCGTATAATAGTGGTGTTGCCCTTTGAGAAGGACACCAGCTAGCTAATGAATAGTAGGAGGCTTTGTGCCTGGCAGCCTTGGGTCCTCTTCATCATCAAACTCTTTAAATATTTCATTCAACTTTCTATTTTCTTCAGGGGTCATTTCTTTCCTGTGGTAACCATCATCTTTTTTAGGTTTATCTAAACTGTCATAGTCTTTACATATATTAGCATAATTGCCACTCATCTCTAGGGAAGCGTTGGTTATAGTCATAATTTTATCTTTTGGAATAGTAACAATTCGGTCACTTGTATAATTGGTCCAACGAATCAATGCAATATAATCCCTAAACCCCATTGGTGTAATTTGAGGAATGTATTTTATCTGCAATGGTTTATCTATACGAATCAATGGTCCATTATCCGGAAGTTGTTTCTCACCAGCTGGCAAGACACAAACTATATCATCTCCATTAATAAGTTTAATTATTTTAACCTGTGGTTGTTTCTGCATTGTTTAACTCTATGTTATGTATTTCATAATCAAAGTCTTCTTCACCATATATATTTATTCTTTCCCTAAAGTGAGATAAGGTATAATTTTCCTTATTATTATATGTTAAGTCGTCTGCAATATCATATAAAGTTGCGTGGGAATTGTTATCTTTTAATCTCAATCCCCTACCAATAGATTGTAAATTTCTTATCCTAGACTTACTAGGACTAGAAAAGATAATGTTATGCAAGTTCCGAATATTAATGCCTGTACTGAAAGTCCCATAACTTGCAACGATAATAGCTCCGTCAGACTTTTCGGTAATTTCTCTAATCGTTTCTCGTTCATCCGTATCCACTCCACCGTGGACATAAAATACTTGTTTGTCAACAGCTTTTCTTTTAATTGATTCATATAATTCCTTTCCATGTTTTTCAACATATTGAAATAAACATAGTGTATTGCCTTGTAAACCAGCAGCCAAGTTTCTTATATATTTATTCCTCTTATCTGATTGGACAATATAGTCCATCTCTTCCTGATAGGTCATACCAGAAACATGTTTACACTCAATGGCTCCATGTTTTAAAATCAAACAAAATATTTTTAAGTCGGCAAGTTGTTTCTTTTCTTGTAGTTCTACTGTAGATACAACCTTATTTACTGTACCAAACAAGCCTTCTAAAACAAGTTTATGTGTTTTAGTACCATCTAAAGTACCTGTCATACCAATCTTATATGGGCACCTTTCCAACTTTGTCAATATCTTTGTTAATGAAACAGCTTTAAAAAGGTGTGCTTCATCACCTAATATCATGCCTACATCTTTAAAATATTTTTTAGGCATATTATAAATTGATTGCCAGGTAGATATAACCACAGGTTTAGTAGTTTCTTTATCGTGACCTTGATATATTCTATGTACATATCTTTCAGGCGACCAACCATAATCTTTGAAATCCTTAAACAATTGTTCCACCAAAGAAGTGGTTGGTACAATTATTAATATCTTTTTCTTTTCTTCCTTTAACCGTAAAATGTTAAACCTAACAAGAAGATAAGAAACAAGAGATTTTCCACTAGCGGTAGGTGATAACAATAAACACCTATTTTTTCTGACAGCATATATAAACGCCTCCTTTTGGTAATCTCTAACCTTTAATGGTATATTTAATGCTTCAATAAACTTGTCAACCTTGGTATCATCAACTTTAGTATCTTGTATTTTAGAACCATCCACAACCTCAACATTATTATCTTCACACCATTTTAATATATATGGATATAATCCGACATAAATTTGACCAGTTTGGTACGAAAATAATCTAATCTTTCCGTCCCACACTCGGTTTCTATATTGTGGCATAAATTTAAAACCAGGCACCTCAAAAGTAAAGAATTGTCCTAACTCTCTTCGTATGTCCTCGTCTGCCTCAACTTTTAAATATACATCATCCTTTTTATCTAAAATAATGTATCGTGGTGGTAATTCCATCACTAGATAGCGCCACTAGTAAACTTACGCCAATCTATAGCATTTTTTATTGTGAAAGTTCTATTAGTGATTTGTCTAATTGTTCTATCTAAAAAATCTACAGTAGTATGTAAGTAATCTACTTTTTGTTTTGCCCTAATATACTCTTCATCTGCTTGAACATATTGGTCAACATCTTGTCTTAATAACTTAAACTGAAATGGTTTTTGTTTGTACACCTCGGGGTCTGCCTTACCGGTATAATATTCCCATAAGCTTTTTCTAGTTGTATATAAGTCGGCTTCAGCACGGCTTAATAACAACTTAAACTTTGAGAGGTGTTTTAAATATTTGTTGTGTAACTGTGGAGTTTTTAAAGATTCTAAATCTAGTTCAGTATCATTAATTTTCAAATCCGAATCAGCTAATTCTTGTAATTTTTCTAAATCCATAATAAAGGTATCCTAACATAATTTAATCAAATTGTAAAGCTTTTAAGAGGTTGTAACAGTTGTTTGACCACCCTTTGGTGCGAATTCATATATTCTATACCTCATAGTAACACTTGCTGACAAATACTCAATATCGGTTGCCTGTTGATTAAATAATAGTTGTGATAATGTTACAGGAAATATATCAGAAAACCTTACCTCAATATTGGCGTTGTTTTTACTAGTTAAAACATTAAGAGTTGCGTCTGAATAAACAGGTCCAATAGGCGTTGCCCCATACTTAACCTTACCTGGGTCAGTTGTTAAATCGCCAGCACCTTGTGTAGGAAACCTATCTTTTGAGGCATCCACAAGTGTTTTATAATCAGAATGGTCTTTAGGAAAACCTATTCCTGTCATCCAACCATGTATCTCTCTATAGTTTTCTAAATTTTCATCTACCAAAAAAGACATTTCTAAATCGCCATATGTTAATATAGTACCAGGCAAAGGAATAGCTTTTAATGGAGTTTGTTGGTCTACCGAACCTACCTCAATACCAGGAATATTAACTGCTGTACAAAAGTATTCCACCTTTGGTAGTTTGATAATAGAAAACTTAAACTGCGTTGGTGAGGCGTAGTCAAATTTAGTCGGTTGTCGTTGATATGATGTTGTAGTTGTCATACTACTATTTATCCATTCTGGAAGGAGACCAAAAAAAAGGGCGACATAAAGCCGCCCTTTTAATATTGTTGAATACTCAACAGATTACATAAGGTTAGTTACTTTAACTCTTTGGTAATATCTGTTTGAGTTAGCAGAACCAGCGTCATTTACTGCCGTAGCAGCACCTGAAATCGCACCAGTTTCAGCAAAAGGATTAGCAACTAGACCATATCTAGTTTTAAATCCAATTTTTGGTTGGAAAGTATCTTGACCAACTGCACGAACCATCTGTAATGGAACATATGGGCAATAGAACATTCCAGCGTCATAAGGTGAAGTACCTTTATAACCAACAACATAGTATTGAGTTGCTGAGCTATTAGCTGAATATGGGTCAATGTACACTTTGAATCTACCGTTAAGAACACCTGCAAAAGTATTGCCTGTGTCATCAACACTCAAATTGTTATTTAATGCTGGTGTATAATCTAAAACACCCGCCATTTGAAGAGCACTCGCAACATCAGCAGAGCAGATAATCATGTTACCTTTTCCTCTACGAGTTCTTTGTGCGATTCTGTTAGCGTCACGCTCTAGTTGGAACATTAGTCCTTTGAATCTCTCAACTGACCATCTACCATTAGAGTCTGTGTCTAAATCAAAGATACCTGCTGTAGTCGTATTAGCAGCAGCACCTTTTTCAGCGTTAATGTAAATTGTTCTAACAACTTCTCTGTTAATCTCTGCAAGAATTTCAGCAGAAAGAATGTTTGCTAGCTCAGTTTCAGCGTCTAAACCATGGATTGCTTTTAAGTCTTGAGCAAGTTCCATAGTGTATTCAGCTTTTAGAGCTCTTGATTTAGCAGTAACAGTTGATTTCTCAATTGAGAATGCCATTTCAGCAAACGCATTTCCACTAGCGTCACCTAATGCTTCAGCCGCAGCTGTAGTCATAGCAGTACCTTGTGTGTAAGTACCAGCAGATGGTGAGTCGTTTAATGCACCAGGATTGTTGTTAGGACTACCAGAGTGAGCAGAAGATGAATAACCATCTACAGCACTTCCAGCAGCATTTCTACCAGAGAAATCAGTATCAGCTTCGTCAAACATAGCTTCTGCGCCAGTTTGATTAGTGTATCTACTTCTCATAGCAAAAATTAGTCCTGTCGGACCAGTCATTGGTTGTACGCCAGCAATATCGTATGCGATTAAATTAGGCATAGCTCTTCTAACCAAAGAAATTAGGATTGGATCCCAATTTGCAACACTTGAACCTGTTGCGTTAGTTGGAGCAGCTTCTGATAAAAACGCTTGGTCTTCTTTAGAAGCTCTTTCTTGGTTTTCCAAGATTACTGATGTAACGGCTCGTCTGTAAGAATCCTTGATTTCTGGTAAATCAGGGTGTTCTAACACAGGCTGCCATTTTTTTTCATGTGTTTCGGATAAGTACATGTCTTTTTTCTCCCTTTTTCCGTTATGTTACTAGTAACATTAAGCTAACTTAATGTCTTTAGTTTTGCTTATAGCGGCGGTGTAAGCAGCCATTGCATTTGACAAATCTTCGTTAGAAGTTCCGTCAGCCGCCACATCATCTAATTTGTCAGCCGTTACTTCTTTCTTTCCAAAATATGATTCTTTAATAGTTTCACATTTCTTCTTGAAAGACTCTGCGTCTGACCATTCAATTTCTTCTGCAAGTTTAGCAAATTTTTCTTTTGCTGTATCAGCAAGGTCACTAGCTACTTCACCCATAATTTCCGTACGAGTTTTTTCGTTATTGTCCTTGTTTAATTCAACATTTTTTTCAATCTGCTCATTGAGTTTCTTTTCCAAATCTTCTATTTTAGAAGCTTGGTCTTCAAGTACATTGTACTTTTCATCAGGAACATCAATGTAGTGTTCAGCAAAAAGTTTTTTAAGTCCGCTAATAAAATCTTCAGCTATCTCACCTTTAATACCTCGTTCAAGAGCGATTTCGTTTTCTTTCATCCACTCTTCAACAACATAAGATAAGTAACTGTCAACTTTTTCAGTTAACTCTGCTTTTGCTTTTTCACTTTCTTGCGTTAATTTATTTTGATAATCAGCTTCCATCTCTTCAGCAATTTCAGTACATTTAGACTTAATAGCTGCTTCAAAGATAGTAGAAGCTTTTTGTTTAAACTCTTCTGACAAGTCGTTCTCTCCAGCGACCAAAGCGTCAACATGTTCTTTGACATCAAGTTCTTTTCCTTCGGCTTTAGTAGAAACATTAGCTGTGCTATGTTTTACTTCTTTTTTCTTATCAGCCTCTTTAGAAACTTCACCAGCGTCAAGTGTTTCTTCAACATCTCCGCCTTTCTTCTTCTCAATTGCTTTTTTCAAAGCAGGTGGAAGTTCGCCTTCAGTTACTTCTTTATCAGATTTCTTCTCAGCTTCTTTATCAGTTCCCTCTTTCTTCAAAGTAGGCATTGCGTCAGCAGCGCCTTGATGTTTTTGAGGTGCTTGACCAGAAACCGTTTTAACTTTTTTAGTTGCGTCAGGATTGCTGTCTGTAGGTTTTACAACAGCTGGTCCTAAATCTTCGGCATCATTTTTCAGATGAGTAGGCTCAGCCGCTACAGCATTCTTTTTCGGAGCATCCGCTTGAGAATTCACCGAATTCGCTTCGCTTACTGCTTCTTGCTCTAACGCCGCTAAATTTTTTTCTGTATCGGCCATTTGAGAAATCTCCTTTTTAAAAATAACTAGTTATTTTTTCTCTTTGTTAGATATTTATAATATTAAAGATTTTCAAGAAAGGTTTTAAAGACATTCGCTTTAGATTCTGCTAATTGAATTGCTTTGGCTTTCTGAATATATCTCTTATACTCTTCAATATCTTGTGCTTTTATAACGCCATTGTCCCATACCCACTCTTTGTTTTCCATAATGCCTTCTACGAAAGCTTCTGGAGCAGAGGGGTCTGCCACAATGTCAGCGGCAGTAGCTAAGTAGAAGTCGTTACCTACATAGTTAGCACCGTGCTTTTGAACCAAGGAACCCATACCTCTTGAAGATACTCCTAGTTGAGCGCCTTCATTGATAAGACCTTTTACAATCTTACCATATGGTGTGTCCATGATTTTTGCTTCGCCAATAAAATTTTTACCTTCAGGTTTTAACTCGGTAATCATATGTGATACTCTTTCCAAGTTAACAACTGGACCATCTGGATGGCCTAGTTCGCCAAAGGCTCTTTTCTTATCAACGAATTCTGTTGTGTATCTTTTTACTTCTTTTGATAGGATAGCACTCTCATATATTCTGCCATTCCTATTTTTAATATCGGACTGTAAGAAGATACCACGAATCTTGTAATTCTTTTTACCATTGCCTGCGTCCTCAACAAGGTATTGTGCGTCTTGAATTTCTTCCGATATAAGCTTCATAGTTGTTCTCTCTTTGTACTAACTATTTATAAGGATTCTTACCTAAACTCTACAATTATTGTGTAATTATCACCTATTGCAAAGTTTTTAGTTGATAAAAGTACATCTCCTGTAGGCGTGGTAGCATTATTAACTACTTCATTACCAGCCGTTCTTAAATCCATGTGACCATTACCACCCAATAATAATGCCGTTGCATTAGTAGCCCCGTCCCACACGAGCTCAACTGCTGACTTATTGTTTGATGTATTAACCGAATACCATACTCTTGATATTTTTCTCAAACCATCTTCGGTCATAAATGTTAATTCACTAGCGTCCACCTTTTTCACCAAGGTTTCACCTGTACCGTCTGAAAAATTTGTAAGTTTAATTACATACTTAACACCGGATGTATCAGCTATCGTTTGTGTTGCTACCGTATCTGCCATTATTATTCTTCCTTTTTATGTTTGCCTAAAATTTCTATAATTTCCCAGCTACCGTCTGCGTAATGATGTACCGTTGCGTCTACCAAATCACACATAAATGCTAATGACTCACCATCTATCTTGTAAGTAATTCCATTTATCTCTACACTATCCATTTGGTCTGATTTATTTCTCCACTTTTTCTCTACTTCTCTTTTAGTCTTCAAACAATCAGACATTGAATTAGCACCTTTATGGTCAATCAATGAACCATCTGCAAATACACATACTGCAAATACTACCTCTGGTGGGTGTTTATGTTCATTAGCGTCCAAAGGACATTGTTGGTGTCCGTCTTCTCCACAACCTGTACAATCTGCATTTGCTCTTTGACTATGTAATAAAATACCAAATACAAATGCAATTAAAAATATACCTGATAAAATACCAGCTAACCATTTAGTATCGCCGTTTTTAAATCCAATCTTTTGTATTAAATTCTTAAACATAATTCTCCCTTATCTTATTGGTGGTACATACATTACACCACCCTTACTCCATAGTTCGTTTAATCCCCTATCTAAAGCAAGTGGTGTGTCTGGTCCCACATTTCTATCAAATGACTCTCCATAATTACCAACTAGTTTAATAATATTGTAACCAAATTTCATTCCAAGTCCTAACATAGGACCAATATAACCTTCTTCACCTAAAATTCTTAAAACTTCTTTGTTCTTACTATCTAACATATCATCTACATTATACATTGTGATACCTGCCTCTTCAGCATTTATCATAATGAAATGAGTCCATCTTACCACATCTTCCCATTCTTGGTCGCCTTGTCTTACAAGTGGACCTAATGGCTCTTTAGATATAATTTCTGGTAATACTATCCAATCTCCTGGTACTTCTGCACCAGCTCTAGCACTTGCTAAACCTGAAGCGTCTGTAGTAAATACATCACACTCTCTGTTAAACAATTTTGCCTTTGCGTCTTTGTTACCTTCAACATATACTGGTCTGTATGTCATATTGTTTTCGGCAAAGTAATCATTTAAATTTAATTCAGAGGTTGTTTCTGCTGTAATACAAACAAAAGCACCATCTAATTCTGTTGCACTTTTAATATCCAAATCTGTTGGTATTAAAAATCCTTGACCGTCATAGTAGTTAACACCTGCAAACTCAAACATTAAGTTAACATCACGGCTAATTGTCCAAGTGGTATTTCTAGCAAGTAAATCAATATTGCCAGACGCCAAAGTTGGAAATCTCTCAGCGGCGTTTAGACCGATAAACTCTACAGCACTTGAATCTCCGAAGATTCCGGCTGCTACTGCCTTACAGAAATCAACATCTAACCCACTCCAATTTCCGTTTTCATCTTGAGCAGAGAAACCAGGTAAACCTGCATTAACTCCACACACAACATAACCTCTATCTTGTACCGTTTTTAGTAACCCTACTTCTTTTTCTATCTTAATCTTACTTGTTGATTGACAACCCATTAAAAATAAAGTAACTAATAACCCTAATAAAAATTTTTTCATATCATTAATCCTGTGTTAATACTGTAGTATTATTTTTCTTTTTCTTTTCTGTTAAAGACTTCGCTGTACCACCTAGTTTTAAACTACCAGATTGGTCAGGCATTTTGTTTTTGATACTAACAATGTTACCATCAAGGTCTAACTCTGCTAGTGACGGTCCACAAATTACTCTGCGACCATCTTTCTTCTTTTCTATTGTTCGTTTATCTTTCAAACACTCCATTAATCCATCATATTTTATAAACTCACTTGAAGTATTTGTCACAACAAACATAGTAATAATCGTTACGAATGTAGCTGCGTCCATATTATTCCTCCGAGATTGAACCGTTTTGTGTGGCTCTAATTTTATCCTTTAATTTTTCTATATCAGATAAAGCCTTATTCATATCCAACTGCAACCTCTCAATGTTAACCTTATTGTTCATCATTCCTTCAAGTTGCTTCATAATGGATTCCACTTGGCCGCTCAAAAATTCTATGAGCATGAATTGTTCCGAATCAGCTGGCAAGGAACCCATATCCCCTCTTGGCCATTTGATTCTAAATTCGTTATTTTGGGCTACATCTCCTGTAACCAATCCTTCTAAATCTTTATCTATTCTTGCCGTTTCAGATTTAATATCTTCTTGTATTAAAATTAAATCCGTTTCCGCTTTGTTTAATCTTTCAACCAGTCCAAAATAAGACCACACACCGATTCCTACTGCCGAAATTATGGCAATTAGGTTTCTAACCGGCATACTTACAGCCGTTTGGTCTGATACATCTAATCTATCTTTCGCCATATATTACCTATTCAAATCCTACTTCCTTATGACACTCAACCATTAAACTAAACTTGTCCACATTTGCGTCTGTTGTAATCTTAATGTCGCCTGTCCCTTTTATTTTATCTTCTTTTGGTTTTAAACCATAATTATCAATTCCTGTTGCACTCAATTTTTCCTCATCATTAAAATGCAAAGTTACCGTGCCTGTGCCTTCTATTTCGTAATATGCATTTGCAATAGATATTTCGGATTCATTAGTTGCACCCTTTAAACTATCTAATTTAATTAGTGTTTCATATTCATTTCTAGCACCGGTAACCTTGTTAATTACTTTAAAACTATCGTCTACCAGTTGTGTATTATTGATTGTCATAATAAGTTTTTGATAATTCACCACGCTCAACCGTAGTACCTTTTTTTCTAGTTCTAGCATAAACGGCTACTGTACCGCCACCTGGTTTAGTATAAGTTCTTACACCACCAGAAAATACAGAGTTTGCCCCTGCACCTGAATCTGAATATGTATTAGCTGCCGTAGCAGTATTCTCAAACTGCCAAACACTACTTGAACCTGGTACATCTACCCATGCCATTTTATTCTCCTACTTCCTTCTCTATGTAATTATAAATTACATCCGTATTAACATTATGTTGTGTAGAGACCTTATCTATTGTTGTTTCAACCTCTTTCACAACATCATTTGTATCATAATCTACTTGATTATAAAAATCATTTACAACCTCTTTATGTAAAGGCGATAAACTATTAAACTCTGTAGTATCAACTACATTTGGTTTAAGTATTTGGCTTACTCTCATCACTAACAGGCGCCTCTGGAACCTCAGCCGTTGGCGTTGGTTGTTCGTTTTCGTTAGGTGTAAACTCTACAGGTTGTCCACTAGTGTCCATAACTACATCTGTTCTTTCCGCTGGGTCAGTTACAACCGGTTTAGGGTCGCTGAATGATTGAGGTTCTGTATTAAATATTCTACCTGCAATATCAGCTCTTTGGGCATCCAAAGAATCTGCAACCTTAGCTCTTAAAGCGTCTTTAAAAACTTCGCCTGCTTCTGCTTGTTTACCTTGATTTAAGTAATCAACGAATTGTCCTATTTTTTCACTCATTGTTTTCTCCTTCTTCTATATGGCACCAGTACCACCACCTGGAATATCTTCCTGTGGTGCTGATATAATACCATCATCAATTTCTTTCTTAATTTGTTTGTTTATATCTTCAATATCTCTATCAGATTGTTTTAAGATATGTTTTCTAACATAGTTTACTGAATAATATTTACCAACATAATCTCTAACTTCATTAGCAACTCTCAATCTTTCTAAAAGCATTTCACTTTCTTTTAATTCTGCAAAATGTCCATCTTGTAAAAAGTCATACTGTACAAAATCTCTCAATATATGCCAGTCTTCGTCTGTGATAACAGCTTTTAAAACTAATTGAGTCTTCAATATATCATTAAATAATTCAGTAAATTTCTTTCTTAATCTCTGAACAAATTTAGTAAATTTAAGTTCATCTCTAGTAATTTCAGTTGAACGACCAAGATTAAACCCTTGACTCGCTTCTAATCTACTAGCAGGAACATTTAAACTACGATAAAGTTTTGCTCTAAAGTATTCAATATCTGAAATTTCTCCAAGATTTTGTCCGCCTGGTAGTGTAGTAATATCCGTACCTCTACCACCTTCTCTACTTGGTAACCAAAAGTCTTCAAGCATAGACATATAGTTTCTATCGTCCCTAATTTCTCCTGTACTTGCGTCATAGACAAGTTTGTTTCTATATCTTGCCATAACATCACGGAGATATTGTTCTGCTTTAACTTTAGGTAAATTTCCTACATCAATCTTGAATATTCTTCTTTCAGGCGCTCTTGCAATTCTGTAAATAACAGTAGCGTCTTCAATCATTCTTAATTGATTAACAGGTTTAATTGCCTTATGCATATAAGACAAGACCATATTTTTATTTTGGTCAATTAAACCAGATGGCACAAATGATATTGTATCTGGGGCAATCTTAATACCACCAGAAGTCGTGCCAGCAATTCCTTTTTCATTGAACAAATAGTATTCTTCAAATTCGTCAATGATAGCAAGACCGTGTGGCATAGGACCATCAGGTCTTCTTTTTCTAACTTCTCTAACTTTTTTGATTTTTCTAGGGTCAATGTATCTTAACTCGGTGATACCTTTCCTAGGCGATTCTCTGTCTATTACCTTGTGATAATAAACTCTGCCATCAACATACCATCTTCTGAATATGTCGTGACCTTTTGTATTAAAGTTTAATAACCTTAAAATTTCTTGAAATTCGTCTTCTATCTTTCTCCTAACATCTTTACCAAAGGGGACTTCATCCAGTTTTAGACGAATAGCATCCTTTAACTCATTAGCCACGATTGCTTCATTGACAATATCCTCTATTGCCATGTCACACTCGGGGTGGAGTGCTATCTCTCTATATCTTCGGATTAAATCCTGCTCTGTTTTAGCAGTACCTTCCATATCAAGGTACTGACCAAAATAACCCCCAGCGGCGATGGTAGTTGTACCATCATCCGCTTGAGGTTGTGTAAAAGCTTGTTTTGGATCCGTAGTTTTTTTAATTCTACTGATAGAAAATCCAAATAATTCAGCCATAATATTACTTCCTTACTTTTATTGTACTACTATTTATATACTATGTAGTAGTATTACTTTCAAAGTATTGAAAATCTAAAGTCACCATAAATTCCTCTATGGCTTGTTGTTCGTCAAAGTTCAATTCAATCGGAGCAATTATTGTTGGAAATGCGCCTCTCAGCGTATAACTTTTCAAAGTTGCACCGTTTCTATCTAACTGGTCAACAAATGCGTCAACTTGATAATCCGCCGGATTTGTCAAGCCTTCGTTATCTGTCATATTGTTTATACCATTAGACCATCTTTCAAAAGCATTTCTGATTTTGAAATTGGTATCGTTATAAACAGTAACCGTCCAAGGGTCTATCGTTCTATCACCAGCAATTTTAACCGCTCTTCCTCTAAAAGGAACATTAAAACTAGGTACAGTCATACCTGGTAATTGCGTTCCTCTGCATAAAAATGCTAGTTCTTCTATTTCGCCACCAACTTGTGCGTAACCTGGAAAAGGCATTGTCACCTTAAACTGATTACTTCTAGCGCCACCGCCAGCAAGTTTAGCTTTGAAGTCATTAATGTTTGCCATTTTTTTTCTCCTATTCTATCCTTACCCAGCAACTTCGTCAAAACTGACGCCAGTTCTAGTAGCGATAAATTGTAATGTGATAAAGTTGATACTTCTTGCAGGTTTAACAAAAATTTCTGCAACAAATTCGTTTCTATCAATTACATCGCCTGTGTTATTAGTTTCATCACAAACTACTAAAAAGTCTGTGACACCTCTACGACCTTGTACTTCTCTCAAAAAAGGTTCTACAATGTTTCTAAAGTTCGCTCTTGAAAATTCATCATTGAATTCAAACAATTGGAATTTAGAAGCAGTTGCTATTGCCTTCTCTAAAACGATAAACAATCTTCGTACATTGATTCTATCAAATGCTGAAGGTGCCGATAATCCAGTTTTATCACCGAATAATACAGTTCCTTGTCCTGGGAATGTTGCCACAGGATTTACTCTAGCTCTGTATAATTCATCTCTTTGAGTTTGTGTTGGATTAAAAGCAAGTTTTACAGCGCCTCTAATATTACCTCTATTCAGACCAGCTGGTGAATACCAAGCGTCTGCTACAAGGTCAGTTCTAGCGGCTAAACCTGCCGTGTCACCGTTTAGTGGAACATATCTGTAAACATCATTATATCTATCGTACATATATTTGTAACCACTATCAAACACTACATAAGAAGATGAACGAATTGGATTAAAAAATCCTATAACATTATCTTTTTGTGTGTTTGCGTCAGCAATATTAACTACATCACTTCTTTCAGGACTTGCAAAAGCTACACAGTCCATTCTATTTTCTGCAATTGTAATTAAATTGTCAACATGCGTTGCGTCACCATCTCCAGCCATTAATAGTCCAACATCTACCGTGTCGCCGTCTGCAAACTTTTGGTTTGCAATTAACTTTTGACCTGTAGTTGCAGCTGAACCGTCTGAACCGTTTGAAAGTGAAACTGCACTAGCTGTTGCCACAGCAGTAAAAGTTGTTCCTGATACTGCATTACCCCAGTTTGTACCTGAAGAATCGTGGTCCATCCAAAAAATGTAATTTGATTGGTTGTAAAGAACATCTGGATAATAGTTTGTGCCGCCTTGAGTAGTCTTAGCGTCTGAACCTTTAGATACTGCGCTAAATTTCTCTAGCACCTCACCTTTAGATTGAGCTATACCACCGTCTTCGTCAATTACTATTATATGCATTTCGTCATTAACTCCACCTCTTGCAGCTGCAAATGGTGATGTTCCTGGCGCTTTATCAAATAAGTCGTAATATCTCCATCTTCGTCTTACAGCAGCTCCGTTAGTTACGCCTGCATGTAAGCCTGAAGAGTCAGAAGTTCCGAAGTGTTGTGGCTCATTTTTTCTTACTATTGATAAGTCATTAGTTGAAATACTAACAACTCTGTATTCATACTCATCACCAAAATTTACAATATCGCCTGCGCTTATGCCTGTTGCTGAAGCAACTGTAATAACTGTATCTCCGACAGCCGTACCGGCGTCTGAAACAGTTGTTTTAGAAGTTTCTTCATAAGCAGTAGCAGATGGACACGATTCAACTTTTAAGTTGTTACCGTAAGCCCCAGCTGTTCTAGCTGCCCATAAACCAACAGAAGCAGAACCGTCAGCGTAATTGTTCTGGTAATCAGTAGTATTTTTTATTACAAATGTACTACCTGATTCAGTAGCATTTGATACAGATGAATTCTGTACTCGGACAATCCTTAATGAATTAGAATAAGATAAGAAGTTTGCAGCTGTAAACCATCCCTCAAATATTGTTGAGTTAGGTTTGCCGAACTTACTTACTAATTCCTGTTCGCTAGAAATACTAGTCACTTCGTCTAAAGGTCCTTGTGTTGCTTGTATAGCAATAGCACCAATAGATGTAGAAACGGCTGGTATAACTCTAGTTAAGTCTTTTTCCTGTACGAGAACACCTGGTGATACTTGAAATGCCATTAGGTTTTCTCCTCTTAATTAGCTAATTATTAACTTGTTTCTAATTTTAAAATATTCAAAGCTCGTATTATTCATACGCCCATATTCAAATTTCGCTTACAGATATTTATAATATACGCAATTTACAGTCTTATTGACCTTTCCGTACTACCGGATGCCATACAGTACCATATTCATCAACTTCTATTTTTTCGTGGTCTGGAATACCATCATCCACGAATCCAAAAGGCGCCATGTCCTGTTCAATTTGATGTTGTTGTTCATCATATAATATCTTTCTAGCATTTGTATCAGTCAATTCCTTAAAGAATGGTTGATTAGATAACCAACCAAATAATACCAAACACATCATTAAATCGTCTGTACAACCTTCTTCAGCCTGCCAACTCTGACCTTTTCTGATAAAGGTTGACATCTCCTCAATAATGTTGAAATCATTAATTAAAACTTTATCACCTTCTATTAGTGATTTAATATTTGAACACCCTATTTTCTTAATCTGTTTGGTCATTTTAACACCAAAACCAGAACCTCTTCCACTAAAACCAGCACCTAAAATTTGTCCTGCTCTACCTCGTTGAGTCGTCATCAATAGATTGTCATACTCCAATTCAAATTGCAATGCCTCTGCCACCTGTTGACCTATATCATTTACTTCAACCAATACATTAGCGTGATTGTATGCTTTACATACTCTATCAATTGTATGAGGAAATAGTAAAGGTTTAATATCATTACTTCTAAATTTTGCAACAACTTTAAAAGGAAATTTACTTACATCTATAACTAAAAAAGCAGAATAATCTTTGTGTACACCTCTAGCCACATCAACAGTACAAGTATAAGTATGACCTTCTATGGGGTCTTCAAAAACATCCAAACCACCACTTGAAGTTTTGGGATTAAAGAACGGCATATTTTTTATTTTTGCTGGTGATATTAAAGTATTAACACTACCTAAAAATTCACATTCAAATTCTTGTGCAAATTGTTCAGGTGAGGTATTTCTTATAGTATCTTCTTTCCATTTTTCATCTCTACCAGGCACCTCTGACCAATGTACCTCAATTGGTACATAATCATTACGGCCATTCTCTGCGTCCACCCATAATTTATAAAATTGATTCATACCATAAGGTGTTGATACAATAATCATCTTTGTTTTTGTACCAGCTGATATGGTAGGATAAACGGAACTAAAAAACATTTCGGCAATATTAGGTGGTACGAAAGCATACTCATCTAGGAAAATAATATTATAAGAACCACCTCGGATTGCACTTGCTGATGTAGCAGCTGCCACAATTACCGATTTATTTTCTAATTCAATATTACCTTTGTTCCAATTGATTACGCCTTGTTGCAACCATTTTGGTAAATTTTCATATGCCAATTGGACTCTTCCTAGTATATCTCTAGCAGTTGAGGATTTATTGGCAAGTATGGCAACATTTGAATTGGGATTAAATAATGCATAATGCAATAGATAGGAAACCACCGTTGTTGATTTACCCGATTGTCTAGGTAATTTGCATATTGTAAACCTGTTATCGTGCATTGTTCTTACAATATGTTTCTGAAACTCATACAACTTAAAAGGTACAAGACCTGTGTCAAGAGATACAATTTGAATATAGTTTTCCATAAAGTATAAAGGGTCGTCCTCACACTTTTTAAATTCTATTATTTGTTCTTTAGTGAATTCAACAGGTATATTAACCTTTTTTAAATTTGGATTCCCTAAATATGCGTCTGACTTTTGATTATCCATTGATAATAATTCCCTCTATATGAGTATATCCTAATTGTATAGCAGCTTGCACTCTTTGACTACCCCTAAAAACAGAATATTCTTTTTCTTTATATGTTGCACCATTAACACCCTTTCTAGGTGTACTAGACACCATATGCTTTCTAACTTCAATAGGGGTTTGCAACTCTTCGCCCTCTAACAACTCTGGCAAAGGTGTCATAGACTTGATAAAATGGATTTTACTTATTTCCAGATTTATCTTTTTCGGTATTGACTGCTTCGCTTTCAATAATTTCATCTTCACTTTTCCTATTCAACATCTTTTGTAATTCAGCAGTTGAACCAACAAACAATGCATTTTTGATTGTTGATGTTGTTTTGTTGGGTAACTCTTTTAAATCTTTCAATTTTTTTTGTAAGTCTTGTAGTTTATCTACCGTTTGACCTACTTGAGCAATCAATTGGCCTGCAACTTCGTATGCTCTGGGGTGTTGACCTTCTTTTGCAATATCAAGTATGCCTTGTATTGCTTCATTACCTTTATCAATTAAATTATAATAATTATCTCTACTATAGTCATAATCATGGTCTATATCGTGTTTCTTTTCTTCAACTGTTCTAGGCAAATTAGGTTTCACTTCTACCATTTCTTTAGGTTGGTCAAAATCAGAAACTTTTACTGGTTCCTTTTCTATGCCTAAAATTTCATTAACATTTTCTTCCAATTTACTCATAATTATTCATCCGTATCTGTTGCTGGATTATATCGTTTACCATCATCATAAAAAGTTATTGTTGTTGTAAATCCAAAATCATCATCAGCGTCAGCAGTTAATGGATTTGGTGTAATTACTATTCTTTCTTCCCTTTGTAAAGGTGCTTCTGTATCACTACCCAAATCTGATTGTACACTTTTAATCACACCTTGATTACTCATTGGACCATATAAGTAAGTTTTTGCCGTAAAATTTAATGTATAAATCACAGCTCTTCTTCTTGTAAAATCACCTGTATAACTATCTTCATATTGTACATTGTTCATAATAATAGGTATATCTCTTACCAAACTTAATTCAGGTACAACATTCATTGTAACTGTATATTCTGGTTGAAAGAAAGGTAAAATTTGTTCTATAATTTGTAGACCATTTTCAGCAGTTGCTGTGAAAGAATATAAACTAAAATTAATATTATAAGGTACTGGTGTATAATTAAAATTCATTTTCTTACCATCTTCACCAGACTTAACTCTGATAGTCTTGTTCATCTTATTAAGTTTTCTACTAGGGTCATAAGACAAACCTGTAATTTCAAAACCTAATCTAGGTAAAGTTACTGCAACCGCTCTATCATCTTGTAAGTTAGATTGTTGGTCTATTCTAACTAAAAACTTTTCTTTAGGTGCATATGCTAAAGGTACCTTTATTCTTCTAGTAATAGCACCTGTGCTACTAGTATTCTGAATAATTATATTGTTAAACAGTTGACCAAAAGCAATGGTTAACTTTCTTAATCCTTCGTTATAAAAGTGTGTTCCAAACATTACTCGTCAACCTCCCCAAATGGATTTCTTTCAGTAAAATCAAGTATATCATCTGCTGTTGTGCCTGTATCATAACCTGCTTCGGCGTCTAAATCTAAATTACCTGCATATGGAGATTGTTTTTGTATAGATGTTTCCACATAATCTTCATTCATTAAAAATGCTGGTTGGCCAGTTGAATAATCATGGTAGTTTTCTAACTCAACTGAACCACGACCTGTCAAAGCTTCTTGGCCATATTCTAATTGGAATCTGTATGCGTAAGTATCTAAAGTGTACTTATCTTCTACTTGGTCTAATAACTGATTACCAGTATTAATTTGTTCACTAGCATATTCCCAACGAGATACTTTTAATTTATAAACTGGTAAGTTACCTAACTGATAGAATGGCTCCTGGTCCTCTACAAAGTTAATTTCAAAGTAACCTTTTAACAAAGGCACATAAACAATGTCGCCCTCATTTGGTCTACCAACGGCTGTTAATGTTGCCTTACTAGCAACATGTTCCTCAAATCTTCTTTTAGATACAATTAGAGTTGTGTCATCTCTAATTTCTAAACCAAATTTATTAATGATTTCATTTTCACCTGCAAAACCTTCATTGGTTTCAAAATACATTTCAAGTAAATATGAATCATCAAATCTGGAAGAGGTATCCTCTCCCATTACCAAATCTCTATTTACAAGAGTACGAGGAAGATAATAGATATCCTGTCCAAATATCTTTAGACTTTCTATTATAACATCTTCGTGTAATCTCTTTTCAGCAGCGTTACCGATACCTCGGCCGCCTTGAAAATAGTGGTTAACTGCCATGTTGTTCTATCCAATCATCATAGCAGGATTTAATTCATATGAGCTTCTAATCTCTTGTTCCAATTTATCAATATCTTGCAAAGCTTCTGAATAAATTTGTCTGCCATTTAAAGTAACTCCGCCAATCATTGCTACTCCATCAAATTTTGATAGGTTAGCACCCCATTGTTTTTTAAATAATGCTGTTACATATCTCTTTAAGAATATATCGTTAAAAACATCCGTGTGTGTTGCTGGGTCTAGTTTTCTATAACATTCAAAAACCAAATATTCACCAACCGCTATATCATGTTTCCAATCCATATCAACCCACAATCTATTTGAAAGTTGGTTAAATCTCAATGGTTTTTCACCTACTAAAATGTGGTCCAAGAAATCTAAATGTCTTAAAACTACATCATAGTTTATCACACTTGTTGAAGAAAAATCATATAGGTCGTTTAGTCTTAACTGGTATCTTACATCAAATAAATTCATGTTAGATTTATTTGAAAATGGGAAGATATTAATAACTGATATAACACTATCCGGAACAATTAGAAAGTTATTTCCTTCTTTCCAAGCTGTAGTAACGGAATTGGAAGTAGCAGACTCATCTGAATCAACTGTCATTCTTGTCTTATCAGCGTCTGTATATTTGTACTTTAAGTATGTTCTTTGAATACCATCATAGTGATACTGGCCAAAATACTGCAAGGCTTCGTCCAGTCTATCTTCCAACTGGTCATCATCAGCATTTATCTCTATAACTGGCTTACCCAATGCCCTTAAAGCATATTGTTTTAAATTTTCTCTTGTTGCTGGTTCTGCCATAATTGTTTACCTTTTCTGGTATATTTATAAGAATTATTATATAGTAGGGAAGAGATTATCTTGACAAAACAGTTTAATATCAGCTTCAGGTAGACCTAAAGACTGCATAACCCTAGGTGTATGTGGATTTTGTTGTTGGTGTTCGCTATAAAAATTTTGTGCTTTAATTACATCTTCTTTAGAAGATTCACCTTCGTGAGTTCTAATTTTGTCAATATAGTTAGTCAGATTGGACACAGCCATAGTACATATCTGATTTAATTCTCTTTCTTCATGTACATTGGCAGCTGCTATCATTCCCTTACTAAAGATAGCCTTTGCCCAATCTGGTAATTCTCTCTCTTTACTAGGTTTAAACCATTTATTTTCTTCTATAAACCACTCCGTTAAGGGGTGGAATTTATTTAATAACGGACTGAAATCGTGAAAAATGCCTGTGCATTTCTTAGCACCTGCAATTACATCAAAACCGTAAATAGGTCCACCATTTGTTAATTGTGGAAATAAACAAACATGAGCCATCCATAAACCTTTACTCTCTCTTACATCAACTACATCAACATGAGCTCTACGAATATATTGATTCTTCCAGGTTCTATTGACCCAACCAAACTCATCATTATTAAATCTATCCATACCTGGTTCATTATACTCAACCAGTTCCTTGTTTAATAAATCAATTGTTTCATCTTGCCACTTAATTAGTCTATCCCATATCATCATGGAGCTCCTTCATTTCTGCAAATAATTTTGTTGCACTTTCAAAACAAAACATTGCTTCAGGTACAACAGAATGTTCATATACATTTAGATATGCATTAATAGTTTCTCTTACAATTCTTTTATAATCACCCACTTCTTTATGTTTAAACTTATAGTATCTGTTAGGACCAGGTGTTTTCTTCATAATCATTTGACCACCTGATATATCTCCTAAATGTCTAACATAGATATGAGCATATAACTTCATAGCCTCATCTTGTATAGATTCAATATGGTCAACATATTCTTTTGTACTTTTAGTTATGATTGGTGTATCTATACCAAAAGACTTAAAATCATAATGTATATGTTCAGCTCTTAATAAGTTTGGTGTATCTCTAAACAGTCCATTATGCATACCATATTTTTCTAATACAGAATAACATTGTAACTGATTATACAAATAGGTCGCATACAAACTTTCAGGTATTTTTCCAGACATCAAAATACCAACAAAGGCTTGCCTCTCGGCATTCTTATGATGTTCCATTGTTAAATCTTTTATATCACGCATATAACATTACCCCTCCTGTAAGGACAACTATTGAACACCAGGTTATTAATGTAGTTAAGTAATATTTTAATGGTGTCTTAAAATATCCTTTGCCTATCGCCAAGCATTTATGCATTGGAGATAATATATATCCACAAAAATCAACAGCAAAGAACCAAGGTAGGTAAGCAATTCCATAGATACTTACTAACAATACGGTAATAGCTGCAAACCGTGAGGAACTTCCTAAAATGAAAGAACCTATAAAACTCATTAAACTAATTAACAAAAATCCACCAGTTGATGTTATGTCTAGTCCTGATGTTTTTAATGCTTCGTATATAAGAGGTGCGTCCCTTTGGACAATATTTGCCATTACAATAATAATAGCAATGAAACCTAAAAGTTTCCAATCTATATACTTTAAAATTTTTTGATAATCAAAAGTAGTAGTCACCGTCATATAATATAATGTTAATAATCCAAAGCACCATAAGA